>TARA_R110001583_G_scaffold9281_5_pt1 | contig 73655 bp, 43 predicted proteins | sample TARA_R110001583 | Tara Oceans TARA_R110001583 (sample SAMEA4398432) | marine metagenome | biome: Polar Biome; feature: [MES] marine water layer (ENVO:01000295) within the mesopelagic zone...; material: water (ENVO:00002006), including particulate matter (ENVO:01000060) such as...... | reverse complement strand
GCACTGCCACGAATGGCGACAGTTCGGGCGGTGCAGGTTCTGACAGTTCCAACGGGTCATCGGGGGATGACACGACGGGTAGTGGTGGCGCAACGGGGGGAACCGGCAGCGGCCAGAGCGACACGGGCAGCGGCGACACCAACACGGAAACCGGCACCGATACGACGAGCGGGTCCGGGAATGATACCGGATCGACGGATGGATCGGATGGATCAGGGGAGACGTCCGGGGATAGATCTGGCGACAGCCAAGCGGGCGACGGATCGACCGGTGATGGCACCGGCACTGCCACGAATGGCGACAGTTCGGGCAGTGCAGGTTCTGACAATTCCAGCGGGTCATCGGGGGATGATACGAGCGGTGGCGATAGCGGAACCGGGCAGACTGGCAACGATACTGGCACCGGTGAAACCGGCGACGGGACAGACGAAACCGACGACGTCCAGGTAAGTGACAATGTGCCAACGGTGGGCCGTGACATTGTGCATGGCACTGCCGGGGTGGATACGCTGGCGGGCGGTGCTGGTAATGATACCTTGCAAGGTGGCGACGGGGACGATGTGCTTGATGGCGGCACGGGCAATGACATTTTGCAAGGGGGTGCCGGGAATGATGGCCTGACGGGCGATGCAGGCGATGATGTGTTGCAGGGCGGCGATGGCGACGATGTGCTTGATGGCGGTGCTGGCAACGACATTGTGCAGGGTGGTGCGGGCAATGACAGCCTGATCGGTGGCGTTGGCGACGACGTTATGCAAGGTGGTGCCGGAGACGATTATTTGCGCGGCGGCCTGGGCGATGACCAGTTGCAGGGCGGCGAAGGCACGGATATAGCCGATTATAGCGATGCCGTTGCCGGGGTGCGGGTTGACCTGGCCCATGAAACTGCTACCGGCGGGGCGGGCAATGACATTGTTCAGATGGTGGAAAATGTTGAAGGGTCGTCGTTTGATGATCACTTGACCGGTGATGACGGCAATAACGTTTTGTCGGGCGGCGATGGCATTGACACCCTGACGGGCGGTGCGGGCGACGATACCCTGACCGGCGGGGCCGGTGTTGACGACATCCAACTGACCGAAGGTTTTGGCAAGGATACCGTTACCGATTTTGAAACCGGTGCGGACATTATTGATTTGTCGCGTCTGGCTGTGCCCGATTTTACCACGCTTCAAAGCATGATGAGCGATGACGGCAACGGCAACACCGTGATCGATTTTGGCGATGAAGGCACGTTGACGCTGCAACATGTTGATGCAGCATCGCTGACACAGGATAACTTCCGCGGCTTTGGCCGAATCTTTGCCGATGATGCCAATGATAGCGTGGCCGGTACGGGCGGCGACGATGCCATCTATGGTTTTGAGGGCGATGACACGTTGCAAGGCGGGGCGGGCAATGACGTTTTGTCGGGCGGGGATGGCAACGATGTTTTAAGTGGCGGTGCGGGGGATGATACCCTGCGCGGCGAAGAAGGCATTGATACCGTTGATTATTCCGATGCCGATGGTAGCGTAAATGTCGATCTGGCAGCGGGAACGGCCACGGGTGCAGCTGGCAACGATGTGCTGGACCGTATCGAAAATGTTATCGGGTCGGGTTATGACGACACCCTTACCGGGGATGACGGCGCAAACAAGCTTGAAGGTGGTGCGGGTAATGACCTGATCACCGGCGGGGCTGGCGATGATGTGCTGGATGGTGGCGCCGGAAATGACAGCTTTGTCGGCGAAGCTGGCAATGACAGCTATATTGGTGGCAGTGGTACCGACAGCCTTGATTTAAGTGCGCGCGATACCGCCCAGAATGTTGACCTTGGCAATGGCAAAGCCACCGATGCCGCAACCGGCGAAACCGACAGTGTTAGCAGCATTGAAAATATCATTACCGGCAATGGCAATGATGTTGTGAAGGGCGATGCGGGCAATAATAACCTGCAAACCGGCGCGGGCGACGATATACTGGCAGGCGGCGGTGGTGATGACATTCTTGACGGTGGTGCCGGAAACGACACCGTTAGTTACGCCGATGATGGCGCCGTACAGGTAGACCTGGCCGCCGGACATGCCGATCTGGCATCGGGCAGCCAGAACCTGTCAAACATTGAAAATGTGACCGGGTCGGGCGGGGATGATCATATTTCCGGCGATGATGGCGCGAATATTCTAAATGGCGGGGTCGGTGACGACGTGCTGGTTGGTGCTGGCGGCGACGATACGCTGATTGGCGGAGACGGAAGCGACACGGTAGATTATTCGGCCAATAACAGCGCGATGTCGGTTGATCTTGCCACGGGAACAGTGACCGGGGACGGAACTGATACGCTGCAATCGGTTGAAAATGTTGTTACCGGGAATGGTGATGACATTATTCATGGCAATAGCAGCGACAATACAATCGATACCGGGGCCGGAAATGATACGGTTTATGCCAGTAGCGGTTCTGACCAGCTCGACGGCGGCAGTGGCACCGATACCCTGTCCTTTGGCGAGACCAGCGGCGGCATAACGCTTGATATTGGCAATGGCACCGCAACCATTGGCGATGATACTACCCGCTTTACCGGGTTTGAGCAATTTGAAGGATCCGCCGGTGCCGACACTCTGATTGGCGGCGATGGTGCCGATACCATCCGTGCCGGTGCGGGTGAAGACACCCTTGATGGTGGTGCGGGCGACGATGTGCTTGCAGGTGGTGCCGGGGCGGACAGCTTTGTTATTTCGCCAACAAGTGGCAATGACCTGATTACCGATTTTGACCCGGCCAGTGACATCCTTGATATTCAGGGGATCGACGGGCTGGAACTGTTTGGTGATGTGGCACCCCTGATTGGTGAAAATGCCGATGGCTTCGCCACCATTACCGTTGGCGATAGCGTGATTACGCTGGAAAATGTCAGCCCCGATGAGCTGACATACCGTAATTTTGCTGGTGTTCGGTCGCTTGAAGGCACACCGGATGCAGATGTACTGGACGGCACAAGCCGCAGTGATGTGATTGACGGCCTGGCCGGGAACGACACCATTAACGGGTTTGATGGCAATGACAGCATCAGCGGTGGCGAGGGCGACGATGTTATTACCGGTGGCACCGGCAATGACCAGATCGATGGCGGCGAAGGGGCCGATACTGCAAATTATGGTGATGCCACCGGCGGCGTAAATGCCGATCTGAGCCAGGGCACCGCCACAGGTGCGGCAGGCAATGACAGCCTGAATGCGATTGAAAACCTTCAAGGGTCAAATTTCGACGATGTTTTGACGGGCGATGACGGGACCAATACCCTTTCGGGCAATGCGGGTAACGACATCCTTCATGGCGGGGCTGGCGACGATGTGTTGCAAGGCGGCAGTGGGGTCGACACCGCCGATTACAGCGATGTCGACGGTTCGGTAACGGTTGATCTGGCGGCAGGCAGTGCCCAAGGTGCGGCTGGCAACGATATTTTGCAAGGCATTGAAAACGTTATCGCTGGTGCGGGCGACGATACCCTTTCGGGCAATGATAGCGCCAATATTCTGTCTGGCGGGGCGGGCAACGATGTTCTTTCCGGCGCGGCGGGCGATGACAGCCTTCTGGGCGGTGCGGGCAACGATATTTTAAATGGCGGTGTTGGCAATGATGTTTTAACCGGCGGTGCTGGTGCCGACACGTTTGTTTTTGGGGTCGATCAGGGCAACGACACCATTACCGATTTTGATCCGTCAGCCGATCTGATCGATCTGTCGGGGTTTGATGTTCCCAACTGGGAAGCCTTGCGCCTTGCTATTGGCACCAATGACGCGGGCGACGCGGTTATTCGCCTTAATGGCCAGGAACTGACATTGACCGGGGTTTCCCCCGATGACCTGAGTGCGGCAAATTTCAATGACATTGCTTCGCTGGGCACAACCGAAAATGCCGACACTGTAACCGGCACCGACTTTGCCGAATTGATCGACGGCAAGGCCGGAAATGACGTGATTTCCGGCGGTGGCGGCGATGATGTGATTTTGGCCGGGGCAGGCGATGATACGCTGATCGGTGGGGCCGGAAATGACAGCCTTGATGGCGGTGCAGGCCGGGATATGGCCGACTATTCCGCCGCCAAAGGTGTTGTGGTTGACCTTGAAAATGGCACCGCCACCCAGCCCGGCGGTGAAACCGACCATCTGACATCGATCGAGGATATTAACGGGTCGGCATTTGCCGATACCATCACCGGCGATGGCAATGATAACAGCCTGAGCGGCAATGACGGCAACGATGTGCTGGCAGGGGGGGGCGGCAACGACGTTCTTTCTGGCGGGGCGGGCGCGGACAGCCTTGATGGCGGTACGGGCAACGATACCCTTGATGGCGGTGCGGATAATGATGTTCTGAGCGGCGGGGTCGGAGACGATATTGTTACCGGTGGTGCTGGTGACGATGTGTTGCGCGGCGGGGCCGGTAACGACACAATTGATGGCGGTGCCGGGAACGATACCGTTACATATGACGACGCCACAGGCGGTGTTGCCGCCGATCTTGCCACGGGTCAGGCCAGCAGTGCCGATGGTGTGGATCGCCTTGTCAATGTTGAGAATCTGACCGGTTCGGATTTTAATGACGTGCTTTCGGGCGACGGGCAGGACAATATCCTGCAAGGCGGCGCGGGCGACGATGTTTTATCCGGCCAGGGCGGTGACGATACCCTTTCGGGCGGCCTTGGCGATGATACCCTTTCGGGCGGCGACGGCAACGATACCGTGAGCTATGCCGATGCGGGCAGCGACGGCGTTACGGTTGACTTGTCGCAGGGAACGGCCAGCGGGGCCGCTGGCAATGATCGTTTGGATGGCATTGAAAACGTTACCGGGTCCGACGGGGCCGATGTTTTAACCGGCGATAACGGCGTAAACCTGATTTCCGGTGGCGATGGCAACGACACCCTGCGCGGTGGTGCTGGTGACGATACCCTTTCGGGGGGTGACGGGGCGGACCTTTACAAGCTTGCGCCGGGCGACGGGCATGATCTGGTTACCGATTTTAATGTTGGCACCGACCGCATCGATGTCGGCGAACTTGATATCGATACCTATGGCCGCCTGCGCGAAAACATGACGGTCGATGGCGATGGCAACCTGGTGATTGATCTGGGTGACGGCACCAGCATGACCTTGCAGGGGGTTGGCCTGGATGATATTTCGGCAGCCAATTTTGTCGGCATTCACGACATTTCCGGGACGTCGGGCGACGATATTCTGATCGGCACTTCAGCGGACGACACCATGTCGGGGCTGGAAGGCAACGACACGATTAGCGGTCTGGATGGTAATGATTATTTGCTGGGCGGCGATGGCAATGACCAACTGAGTGGTGGTGCGGGCAACGATTATATCGATGGCGGTGCCGGGACCGATACCGTCCATTACGATGATGCCAATGGTGACGTTAACGTTGATCTGAGCGAGGGGACGACGACCGGTGCGGCGGGTAGCGATACGCTGGTGGGGATTGAAAACGTTGTTGGGGGTGCAGGCAATGACGGCTTGCGCGGTGATGGGGCCAACAACATTCTCGACGGGGGTGTTGGCAACGATACCCTGAGCGGGGGCCTTGGCGACGATACCCTGTTTGGCGGTAGTGGCACTGATACGGCGGATTATAGCAAGGCCGGCGGTGCGGTAAATGTTGATTTGCAACATCTGACGGCCACGGGTGCCGCAGGCAATGACAGTCTGGTTGATGTTGAAAATGTTGATGGCAGCCAATATGCCGATACCCTTGCAGGCAGCAGTGTTGCCAACGTTCTGTCGGGCGAAAATGGCGACGACAGTTTCATTGGCAGCGAGGGCAATGACACCCTTCGGGGCGGCGCTGGTGTCGATACTGTCAGCTATGGCAATGCCAGCGGTGCGATGGCCATTAATCTGGCTCAGGGGTCAGCCACCGGCATGGGGACTGATCGTCTTGATTTAATTGAAAATGTCAGTGGCTCGCAATATGACGACATCATTACCGGCAGCAGTGTTGCCAATACGCTAAGTGGTCTTGCCGGGAATGACACAATTTCTGCCGGGGGCGGCGATGATACCCTGCTGGGCGGCGCCGGGGATGACCTGCTTGATGGTGGCAGTGGATCGGATGTGATTGACGGCGGTGACGGGGTTGATACCGTTAGCTATGCCGGTGAACTGGGCAACGCCGTTTCGGTTGATCTGGCTACCGGCATGGGGGTGACGGCCAGTGGTACCGACAGCCTGACAAACATTGAAAATGTTATCGGGTCGGCCGCAGATGATATTATTGGCGGTAACGATGCCACCAACACCCTGATCGGTGGTGCAGGCAACGATACCTTGCTGGGCAGTGCGGGCGATGATGTGCTTCAGGGCGGGGTCGGGTCCGATACGGTTGATTTCAGCAATGTCAATTCTGCGGTTACTGTCGATTTGGCCGATGGCACCGCGACCGGTGCGTTGGGCAACCAGACCCTTGAAAGCATTGAAAACGTAACGGGCAGCAGGTTTGACGACCAGTTATCGGGCACAAGTGCTGACAATATTATGCGCGGCGGTGCCGGTAACGATACCCTTAATGCCCTTGGTGGCAATGATACGGTGTCGGGCGGGGCTGGCGATGACGTGATTGACGCCGGTGCCGGGGATGACGTGGTGAGCGGTGGCACCGGTGACGATACGCTGGCGGGTGGTGCCGGGACTGATACCCTGGATTACAGTGAAACTGCCGGTGGTGTAACGGTTGATCTGGCACAGGGAATTGCCCGTGGTGCGGATGGAAACGATACGGTTTCCGGGTTTGAAAACGTTACCGGATCTGCCTTTAACGATACCATGTCCGGGAATAGTGCCGATAACTCGCTGTCTGGCGGTGCGGGCGACGATACCCTGACCGGCGGGGCGGGCAACGATAGTCTTGATGGGGGGGCCGGTAACGATCGTTTCCTCGGCGAAGCGGGCGACGATGTTTATATCGGTGGCGACGGTCATGATGTGCTTGATTACAGCGCGGCGAATGGTGGCCTGAACGTTAATCTTGCCACATTAACAGCAAGCGGCGACGACATTGGACAAGACCGTTTTTCCGGGATAGAGGAAATTATCGGTTCTGATTATGCCGATACTCTGACCAGTAGCGACGGGGGGGATACCCTGCATGCCGGAGCCGGGAACGATACGGTTCTGGGTGGTTCGGGCGATGATGTGTTGTCTGGCGATGCCGGGGATGACTATTTGCGCGGTGGGGCCGGGGCCGACACGATTGACGGCGGCACCGGCATTGATACCGTTAGTTATGACACTGCCACATCGGGTGTTAATGCCAACCTTATGACCGGCACGGTCAGCGGTGGTGATGCCGATACACTGACGAATGTTGAAAATATTACCGGGTCCGGATCAGACGATGTTTTGACCGGCGATGCTGGCGACAATGTCCTGAATGGTGCAGCAGGCAACGATGTGCTGGCAGGGGGTGCGGGCAATGACGTGCTTTTGGGCGGTGTTGGCGACGATACGCTTTCGGGGGGTGCGGGTGTTGACACGCTTGATGGCGGTGCCGGGATCGATACCGTCGATATATCGGCACAGGGCGGCGACCAGGTGGTTGACCTGGCGCAAGGTACCGTCACCATCAATGGTGAAACCGACAGCCTGGTGAATATTGAAAACATCACCACGGGTGCGGGAAACGACGTTATTACCGGCGATGCCGGGGCCAATATCATTATGGCCGGGGCGGGCGATGACCAGATCGACGGCGGGGCCGGTATTGATACCGCGTCCTATCGCAATGTCGATGGTTCTGTCACCGTTGATATGGCGGCCGGAACGGTTAGTGGCAGCAGTGCCGGAACCGATACCCTGACCAATGTTGAAATTGTTGAGGGCACAGATTCCGCCGACAGCTTTTGGGGCAGTACCGGCAGCGATACCTTTGTTGGCGGGGCGGGGGATGACTGGTTTGACGCAGGCAACGGCAATGATCGCTTAACACTGGGTGCGGGGAATGACACGGTTGTGTTTAACCCCGGCGATGGCAACGATACCATTACCGATTTTCAGGCCAGCGGCGACGTGATCGACCTGACCGCCTTTAATATTGGCGGCTATGATGCCTTGAAATCGCTGTTTGGCACCGATGCCAATGGCAATTTGACCATCAGCCTGAACGGCACAGACAGCATCACGCTTTTAAACGTTAATCCTGCAAATTTGAGTGCGGATAACTTCAAGGGTGTTGATGTTGAACTGGGGACGGAACATGCCGATGAACTGACCGGCACCAGTGGCAACGATATTATCAATGCCCTTGACGGTGATGACACCGTTTCAGCCGGGCTGGGCGATGACCGCGTCATTGGCGGTGCCGGTAACGATACGCTGGATGGCGGTGCCGGGGACGATACCCTTGCCGGTGGCCAGGGTAATGATGATTTGCGCGGTGGCGACGGCAACGATACCGCCGATTATTCCAACGAAAGCAAGGGCATTGATGCCGATTTGTCGCAAAACACCGTCACCGGTGGCGATGGTGCAGACACCCTTGGCGGCATCGAAAATGTTACCGGAACCCTGTTTGACGATGTGTTGCGCGGCGATGCGGGCAATAACGTTCTGACCGGTCTTTCGGGCGATGATGTTTTGGCCGGTGGTGCTGGCGACGACACCCTTTTGGGGGGGGATGGCAGCGATACGGCGGATTATTCCAGTGCCACCAACGGTACACATATTGACCTGGCAAGCGGCGTAGCAACCGGCCAGGGCACCGACAGCCTGAACAGCATTGAAAACGTGATCGGGTCGGACTTTAACGACGTGATCACGGGCACTGAGGGCGATAATACCCTTACCGCAGGTGGCGGCAATGACGCCATTAACAGTGGTGCTGGTAACGACGTGATCGATGCGGGCAGCGGTGCCGACGACATTAATGCCGGTGCCGGGAATGACATTATTCTGGGCGGTGCGGGTGACGACGCAATTGATGCCGGTGAGGGTAACGATACCCTGCGCGGCGGGGATGGCGATGATGTGTTGCAGGGCAATGCCGGGCAGGATCTGATTTACGGTGATGCGGGCGACGATATTATCGATGGCGGCGATGGCAACCACGACGTTGCGAATTATTCCGAAGTTGACGGTGCTGTGGTTGTTGACCTGGTGAACCAGTATGCCAGCGGTGCCGCAGGCAACGACATTGTGCGCAACATCGAACATGTTATTGGCACCGACTATGCCGATACCCTGATTGGCAGCGATGGCGTTACCACACTCGATGGCGGATCGGGCAATGACACCCTGATCGGCGGGGCATCCGATGATGTGATTATCACCGGCGATGGCGAGGACATGGTTGTCGTCAAACCGGGTGGTGGCAGCGACAATGTGACCGATTTTGACCCCGCATATGACAAAATTGACCTCTCTGCCTATGGCATCGACACCTATGAAGATTTGTCAGATCGCATGTTTAATGATGCGTCGGGCAATGTGGTTATTTCACTGGCCCCGGGTGAAAGCCTGACGCTGGAAGGCGTTGACATCAACGACCTTGGGCCGGGAAATTTCTATGGTTATGTCACCATCGAAGGCACGGAAAACGACGATATTCTGAATGGCAGCCAGCTTGATGATGAAATCAATGCGCTGGATGGCAATGATATTATCGATGGTAAAAACGGCGACGATGTGATCAATGCCGGTGCCGGGGACGACACCCTGATTGGCGGTGCGGGCGACGACACCCTGCGCGGCGGCGATGGCAATGATACCGCCGATTATAGCGATACCAGTACCGGTGTTTCGGTTGACCTTGGGGCTGGCACAGCCACCGGGGCCGCGGGCAATGACGTGCTTGACAGCATTGAAAACGCCACCGGTGGCACCGGCAATGACGTTTTGATTGGCGATGACAACGTTAATATCCTGGATGGCGGTGCGGGCGACGATACCGTTTTGGGTGCAGGCGGTGATGACACCCTGATCGGCGGCATTGGCAACGATAGCCTGTCTTATGAAAATGCAAATGGCGGCGTTGACGTTGATCTGAGCGCAGGCACAACGAGCGGTGCAGCAGGCAACGATGTTCTTTCCGGGTTTGAAAATGTTGATGGTTCCGACTTTAACGACACCATAACCGGCAACGCACAGGACAATGTCATTTCGGGCGGTGCCGGGGATGATGTGCTGTCTGGCGGGGCGGGCAATGACACCGTTTTGGGCGGCGATGGTAACGATACCCTGAATGCCGGTGCCGGAAACGATACGCTGGCCGGTGGTGCGGGCACCGATATGGCCGATTACAGCGACCGCGACGCATCGGTTGTGGTTGACCTTGCTAATGGCACGGCGCAAAGCGCACAAGGCAATGACAGCCTGAGTGACATTGAAGGTGTCACCGGCGGGGCCGGAGACGACACGCTGGCCGGGTCGGATGGCGATAATATTCTTGTCGGCGGGGCGGGTGATGACAGCCTGTTTGGCCGCGATGGCAACGATACGCTGGCCGGTGGGCTGGGCGCGGACCTGATTGATGGCGGTGCGGGCGACGATGTGCTGCATTTTGAAACCGACAGTATCGCCGATGCCAACGACAGCACCGATCATGTCGGCAGCCCGACCACGCCTGGAACCGGCGAAGTCGCCGATATTTCCGGCAAAAACCTGTCATCGGACAGTTTTGTTGGGGGGGCTGGTGTTGATACGCTGGTGGCGGGCGATGGGGATGACGCCATCATTCTCGACCACGACCACGCCAATGGCGGGGCGGATCAGCCCTCGCTGGTGGATATTGAAAATATTCAGGCCGGTGGCGGGAATGACGTCGTTGATCTGACCAGCGAAAAATTCAGTTATGGCGATGTCACCATTGATGGCGGCGAGGGCAACGATACCCTGTGGGCCAATGACGGCAGTGATGTTATTTCCGGCGGTGCCGGGGATGATAACATTCGCGGTGGCGCAGGCGACGACACCCTTGATGGTGGCGTTGGCAATGACACTATCAGCGGTGGCGATGGTGCCGATACGCTTTCGGGTGGTGCCGATAATGACGTGCTGGACGGTGGCGCTGGCAACGACGTGATCGATGGTGGCGACGGCGTTGATACGTTGCTGGGCGGTGCCGGTGATGACAGCCTTTCGGGCGGTGCCGATGCCGATACGCTTTTTGGCGGTGATGGCAATGATGTGCTGGATGGTGGCACTGGTAACGACGTGATCGACGGTGGCGACGGCGTTGATACGTTGTTGGGCGGTGCCGGTGATGACAGCCTTTCGGGCGGTGCCGATGCCGATACGCTTTTTGGCGGTGATGGCAATGATGTGCTGGATGGTGGTGCTGGTAACGACGTGATTGACGGAGGGACCGGCGATGACGTTGTGCGTGCCGGTGCGGGCGACGATGTTTTGTCGGGTGGTGCTGGGACCGATACCCTTGATATGTCAGGGGCGAGCAGCGCGCAGATTGACCTGGCAAATGGTACCGCCACATCCGACGCGACCGGAACCGACCGCATTGACGGTTTTGAAAATGTTACCGCCACCGATGGCGACGACACCATTATTGGTAATGATGACGCCAACCGGATTGATGCCGGTGCGGGCAACGATACCATTTCGGCCGGTGCCGGGGATGATCATGTGATCGCCGGAAGCGGCGATGATACCGTGGCAATGGACGCCGGGAACGATACCCTTGAAGGCGGAGATGGCACCGATACCCTTGATCTTTCCGGCACGACAGGCGGCGTTGATGTTGACCTTGCGGCGGGCACGGCAACTGGCGATCAAACCGGGTCCGACAGCATTAGCGGCTTTGAAAATATTACCGGGTCGAATGGTGACGATCATTTAACCGGCGATGCCGGGGCCAACAGCCTTGACGGTGGTGCAGGCAATGACGTGATGGCCGGTGGCGCCGGGGACGATGTTTTGGCTGGCGATGCTGGCGACGATACCCTTGATGGCGGGGCGGGGAATGATGTGCTTTCGGGCGGTGCGGGCAATGACACATTCGTCTTTGCCGATGGCACTGACCATGATGTCGTAACCGATTTCACCCCGGGCGAGGATGTGATTTCGCTGCCCGACAGCAACATTACCACCTGGAGCGAATTGCAGCCGCTTTTGGGCAGCAATGATGCCGGGGATGCGGTTATCACCCTGCCGCAGGGCGGCACGGTAACCTTGCAGGGTGTTGCGCTTGACCAGCTTGGCCCCGACCAGTTTGACGGGGTGCAAAATGCCGGATCGCCGGGGGACGACACCCTGACGGGAAGCGATGGCGACGACAATTTTGATACCATTGGCGGCAATGACACGGTTGCGGCGGGGGGTGGCAACGACACCGTGGCCGGTGGCAGCGGCAATGACACCATCGATGGCGGCAGCGGCGACGATGTGATCGATGGCGGCGATGATGACGACCATCTGAGCGGCGGCACCGGCACCGATACCCTTTCGGGCGGGGCTGGCGACGATGTGTTGCAGTTTGAAGGCGACAGACAGGGCCAAACGGGCGATCAGACCGACCATGCCGGAAGCCCCGGTATGCCGGGCACCGGTGCAATTGCCGACCTCGATGGCAAAGGATTAAGCAATGATCGCTTTGATGGCGGCAATGGCACGGATACCTTGCTGGGCACATCGGGCGATGATGCGATTATTCTCGATGGCGATCATGCCGGGGGCACCGATGCCCCGGCGCTAAGTGACATTGAAGTGATCGATGCTGGCGATGGCAACGACGTTGTCGACCTGACCAGCGGCAAATATGCCTATGGCGACACCACGATTGATGGTGGTGCGGGCGATGACACCTTGTGGGCCAATGCGGGCAATGACACCCTGTTGGGCGGGGCCGGTAATGATGCCCTGAATGGCGGCGCGGGCAATGACGTGGTTGATGGCGGTGCCGGAAACGACACGCTGGTTGCCAGTTCCGGCAATGATACCGTTGCGGGCGGTGATGGCACCGATACGCTTGATATGGCGGCGGCCAACGGGGCAACGGTAAACCTGGCAGCAGGCACCGCATCATCGGCGGCGACCGGCACTGATCAGCTTTCCGGGATTGAAAATGTCAGCGGCTCTGCGAGCAACGATACCCTGACCGGCAATGACGGCGCCAACAGCCTTGCCGGGCTGGCAGGCAATGACGTGATTGATGGCGGTGCCGGAAATGACGTGATCGATGCCGGTGCGGGCGATGATACGGTTGTGGCTGGTGCCGGTGATGACCAGCTTATGGGCGGGGATGGCACCGATACCCTTGATATGACCGGTGCCGGTCAGGCCCATGTTGATTTGTCCGCCGGAACGGCGACGGGCGATGCCAGCGGCACAGATACTCTTTCGGGCTTTGAAAACGTTATTGGTTCTGCCGGGGATGATACGATCGCCGGGTCGGAGGGTGATAACGTTATTAATGCCGGTGCAGGCAATGACAGCGTTGCGGCCGGGGCCGGAAACGATAGGGTTGATGGCGGCACAGGCAACGATATTATTGACGGTGGTGCTGGCGACGATCTTTTGTCCGGTAATGATGGCAATGACAGCTTGCTGGGCGGCCAGGGCGACGATACCCTGTTGGGCGGTGCCGGAAATGATGTTCTTGATGGCGGCGCAGGCAATGACCAGCTTTCGGGTGGAAATGATGCCGATACGCTTTCGGGTGATGCGGGCAACGACATTCTTGATGGTGGCGCAGGCAACGATTTGATCAGCGGTGGCGACGGCGTTGATACCGTGCTGGGCGGTGCCGGGGATGATGTGCTTGATGGTGGCGCAGGCAATGACCTGATCAGCGGTGGCGACGGGGCCGATACGCTTTTGGGGGGCGCTGGCGACGACAGCCTTTCGGGCGGTGCCGGTAATGATGTGATTAACGCCGGTGCGGGCAACGACATTGTTGATGGCGGGGCCGGGGTCGATACGCTGGTCTTTGGCGATGGCACAGACCACGACGTAGTAAACGGCTTTACCGTCGGCGAAGACGTTATTTCCCTGCCTGATGTCAATGTTTCAAGCTGGACGTTGTTGCAGCCCTATCTGGGTGAAAATGACAATGGCGATGCGGTGATTACCCTGCCGCAGGGCGGGACCATTACCCTGACCGGTGTAGCCCTTGCCGATTTGAATGCCGATGCCTTTGACGGTGTGGAAAATATTGCCACCGATGGCGACGATACCCTTGGCGGTGGCGACGGCGATGACACGATTGACGCCGGTGCCGGTAACGATACCCTGACTGGTGGCGATGGCAATGATACGCTGGGCGGTGGTGTCGGCGACGACAGCCTTGATGGCGGTGCAGGCGATGACAGCCTTGGCGGCGGCGATGGTGCCGATACGCTGGGCGGCGGTGATGGCGATGACACCATTGATGGCGGCAGCGGCGACGATGTTATTTCGGGCGGTGATGGTGCCGATACACTGGCGGGCGGCGAAGGCCGCGATACCGTTTCGGGCGGTGCCGGTGATGATGTATTGCAGTTTGAAGCTGACCAGACCGGCACAACAACAGACAGCACCAACAATGTCGGCAGTCCTGGCGTTGCGGGTACCGGTGATGTGGCATCGTTGAACGGGGCGGGCCTGAGCGACGATGTATTTGATGGCGGTGATGGCATTGATACCCTGCAAGGAACCAATGGCAAGGATGCCATTATCCTTGATGATAATCATGCCAATGGCAGCACGGGTGCGCCGGGCATTGTTGATGTTGAAGTTATCAATACCGGGACAGGCGATGATGTTGTTGATTTAACATCGACCAAATTTGGTTATGGCGATGTCACTGTCGATGGGGGCAGCGGCGACGATACCCTTTGGACCAATCAGGGCAACGACACCATTATCGCCGGGGATGGCAATGATGCCGTGCATGGCGGTGCCGGGAACGACGTTATTTCCGGGGGTGCCGGGGATGACCGCCTTGATGGCGGCAGCGACGATGATGCGATTGATGGCGGCACCGGCAATGATAGCCTTGCCGGTAGTGCCGGAAATGACAGCCTGAGCGGCGGCGAAGGCAACGACACCCTGGACGGTGGTACCGGTAACGACAGCCTTTCGGGCGGGGCCGGAAATGACGTGATTGCCGATGGTGCGGGCAATGACACGGTTTTTGCCGGTGATGGCAACGATACATTGTTGGCTGGTGCGGGCGACGATGTGCTGGCGGGCGATGGCGGGTTTGACACGCTTGATATGTCGCAAGCGCAATCGGGGGCGACGGTCAACCTGCAGGATGGCACAGCTGTTTCGGCACAAACCGGCAGCGATACCCTAAGCGGTATTGAAAATGTAACCGGTGGTGCCGGGCGCGATTACATTACAGGCAATGATGTTGGCAACCGCCTGGATGGCGGTGCCGGGCATGACGTGGTAACCGGCGGTGCCGGGGCCGACCATTTGTTGGGCGGCAGCGGTAATGACGTGCTCGATGGGGCCGCGGGCAATGACAGCATTGATGCCGGGTCTGGCGATGACTGGGTTTATGCCGGTGCCGGGAACGACATTTTAAACGGTGAGTCCGGCACCGATACCCTCGATATGAGCCGCGCCATTGGCCCGGTTTCGGTTGACCTTGCGGCAGGAACCGCCAGCAGTGGCAGTACCGGGAATGATACGGTTTCCGGGTTTGAAAATGTGGTTGGCGGGGCTGGCAACGATACGTTGCTGGGCGGCAATGGCGATCATTCGCTGGCCGGTGGTGCCGGGAATGACCTGCTCGATGGCGGCCTTGGCAATGACACCCTGACCGGGGGCGACGGCAACGATGTGTTCCGGTTTGCCGATGGCGTTAATGATGATCTGGTGACCGATTTCAAACCGGGCCAGGATACCATTTCCCTGCCTGACAGCGGTTATATCAGCTGGACGCAATTGCGCGAACATATGGTCAATGACGGCCATGGCAATACCGTTATTAACCTGCCTGCGGGGGGCTCCGTTACCTTGCAGGGCGTTGCGCTCGCTACGCTGGGCGCGGATGATTTTGTCGGTGTTGCCGATGGCGGCACCGCCTATGACGATAACCTTGCCGGGGGCGAGGGCGACGATGTTATCGACGGGCTGGCTGGCAATGACACCATTGCCGGTGGTGCGGGCAACGATACCCTGTCGGGCGATGGCGGCAATGATACGTTATCTGGCGGCATCGGGGATGACACGGTTGCCGGTGGCGATGGCAATGACAGCCTTTCGGGCGATGCCGGGAACGATACCCTTGCCGGGGGTGCGGGCGATGACAGCCTTGCCGGGGGTGCCGGGGATGACAGCCTGGCAGGCGGTGAGGGTAACGACACGCTGGGCGGCGGCGACGGTACTGACCAGGTTGACGGCGGTGCAGGCGATGACGTGTTGCAATTTAATGCCGATGATCAGGCCGATGCCGGTACAACCACGCAAAATCAGGGCAGCCCGGGTGTCAGTGGCACCGGTGATCTGGCCGATATTGGCAACCATGCCATTTCGGCTGACAGCTTTATCGGTGGCGATGGCAACGACACGCTGCAATTATCGGACGGCAATGATGCGCTGGTGCTTGATGGCGGTAAACTGGGGCTGGGCGGCGACGGGGCGACCGAAACCCGCAGTTTTGGCTTAACCAGTTCTTCCACCCCTGATCAGGTGCAAACAGCATGGTCGGGTGCCGGGCTTTATGCCTATGATTTCGGGGTTTCTGTCACCGATGAAAACGGCAAGCTGAACCTTGCCGCAGGCAATGATGCCATTTCCTATGACGGCAATGGCATTGGCAATAATGGCGGCAGCCCGGCGGGCAGCCAGATCAACCATAATGGCCAGACCGGACAAAGCGAAAGCATCGTTGTCGATTTGGGCGCGGATTCGCTTCGGGCGACCGTGCAGGTTTCCAACTTGATGCAAGGGGAATCCGGTGGTGAAACAGGTCGCTGGCAGGCATTTGATGCCGACGGCAACCTTGTGGCCAGTGGCGAATTGGACAGCAATACGGTTGATTATGGCAGCAATGGCGTGGGCACAGCCGATATTGCCGTGCTGGACGCTAGCGGCAACCCGGTTTCCTTCCGTTACCTGTCTTTTGCCGCCGAACCTTATGGCAATGGCGCACAGGGCAGCGACAGCAGCGATTATTTCGTGCGCTCCATCCGTTTTGATGCGGTAACCGAAGCCCCGGCAGGCGCACAGATTGATGGTATCGAAACCATCGCCGCAGGTAATGGCAATGACGTGGTCGATTTGACCAGCGATCATTTGACCTATGGCGATGTCGTGATTGATGGCGGCAATGGCAACGATACCCTGTGGGCCAATGCGGGCAACGACACCCTTCTGGGCGGCAATGGCACCGACAACCTTTATGGGGGTGCGGGCAATGATACGCTTGATGGTGGGTCGGGCAACGACATGCTTGATGGCGCATCGGGCAATGATTACCTGATTGGCGGCGTTGGTGCCGATACCCTGCGCGGTGGCCTGGGTGATGACACCATCTATGGCGGCGGTGATGTTGATACCGTGCTGTTTGATGATGCCATTTCGGGCGTAAATGTTGACCTGTCGGCCAATACCGCCACCGGTGGTGCGGGCAACGATGTGTTGCAATATGTTGAAAATGTTGTCGGTTCGGACTTTAACGATACGATTACCGGCAATGCATCGGCCAATATTCTGACCGGCGGTGCAGGTAATGATACCCTGATCGGTGGTGCGGGCAACGACACCCTGATCGGCGGCGAAGGCCGCGATACTGCTGATTACAGCATATCGACCAGTGCTGTGACGGTTAATCTGGCCTCGGGAACGGCCCAGGTCGGGGCCAGCGAAACCGACCGGCTTTCCTCGATTGAGGATGTGACCGGTTCGTCAAAAAATGACATCTTGACCGGCAATGCGGGCGATAACCGGCTTGATGGCGGGGCAGGCAACGATACCCTGTCGGGCGGTGACGGTGCCGATACGCTTTCGGGCGATGCCGGAAATGATGTGATTGACGGTGGCGATGGCAATGACACGCTGTTGGGCGGCGAAGGTGCCGATACCCTGATCGCGGGGGCCGGTGACGATATTGTCGACGGTGGTGCCGGGGCGGATACCCTGATTTTTGCCAATGGCAGCGACCACGATGTGGTGCGCGGATTTAGCCTGACCGAAGACCACATTTCCCTGTCGGACCTTAACATTGGTAGCTGGTCCGAACTTAAAGGCATGATTGCCGATGATGTGAACGGCAATGCGGTGATTTCATTGCCGCAGGGCGGCACAATTACGTTCGAGGGCATTTCGGCATCGCAACTGGGGCCGGATCAGTTTAACGGCATCGAAAATGTCGCCAGTGCGTTTGACGATACCCTGAGCGGGACCGATGGCAATGACGTGATCGACGCCCTTGGCGGCGATGACAGCGTTGCGGCCGGGGCCGGGGATGACACCCTGCTGGGCAATAGTGGCAACGATGTGCTTGATGGGGGGGCCGGTAACGACACCCTTGCAGGCGGCACGGGCACCGATACGCTGATTGGCGGCGCGGGCGATGATGTGTTGCAGTTTGTCGGGGATCACACCGGCACGGCCCTTGATGATACCGACCACGCCGGAAGCCCCGATGTGGCGGGCACCGGCATTGGCGTGTCGCTGGATGGCAAGGAATTGTCGGGCGATGTGTTTGCCGGTGGTGATGGTAGCGACACCCTGACCGGCACGGCGGGCAATGATGCCATTATCCTTGATGCCGATCACGCCGGGGGCACGGCACAGGCCGGTATTTCGGGCATTGAAGTGATCAATGCCGGTGCGGGCGACGATGTGGTCGATCTGACCAGTTCGCACTATGGCTATGACGATGTTGTGGTTGATGGCGGCAGCGGCAACGATGTTTTGTGGACCAATGCGGGCAACGACACCATTTTGGGCGGCGATGGCAATGACATTACCCATGATGGTGCGGGCGACGACGTGGTCGATGCCGGGGCGGGCGACGATACTCTGATGGGCAGTGCCGGTGCCGATACCCTTAATGGCGGCGATGGCATTGATACCGTGGATTACAGCCATTCCGCACAGGGTGTGGAAGCCTATCTTGGTGCAACTGATGGCAATGCGCGCAATTCCTGGGCGGCCAATCAGGGGCTAAGCGGCGATGCCGCAGGCGATATTTTGTCGGGTATTGAACGGGTTATTGCCTCGGCCCATGACGATTATATTTATGGCAACAGCCAGAACAACGTTGTTGATCTGGGCGATGGCAACGATGTGTTTGACAATATCGAGGCCGATACAAGTGTCGATACCATTGATGGCGGTCTTGGCAATGACACCATCTGGGTTGGCAATGGCGACGATACTGTTCATGGCGGGGCGGGCAACGACGTTCTGCACGGCGAACTGGGCAACGACACTCTGTATGGCGATGCCGGGCGCGATATTCTAAATGGCGGCGGCGGCAATGACAGCCTTGATGGCGGTTCTGGCGACGACACGATGCAAACCGGGGCTGGTGCCGACCATGTGATTGTGACCAGCACCGACGGCCATAAGCTGGTGACCGATTTTAACACCAGCGAAGACAAGGTGTCGCTGGCGGGCGTTGGCATTACCCAATGGTCCGATCTGGCACCGCGCCTGTCCGAGGTTAACGGCAACCTGGTGATTGATCTGGGTGAAAACGGGTCGTTAACGCTTAAGGGTGTTCATCTGCGCGACATTGGCGCCGATACATTCGAAGATGTTGACGGCTTTGTCGGTGCCACGCCCTATGACGATGTTTTACAAGGCACATCGGCTGGCGATTATATTGATGCGCTGGCAGGCAATGACGTTGTTGAAGGTGGTGCCGGTGACGACACCCTGATTGGCAATGACGGCAATGACCAGATCTCGGGCGGGTCGGGTGACGATACCCTTCTGGGCGGTAATCAGGACGATGTGCTTGATGGTGGTTCGGGGGATGACTGGATCGACGGCGAAGACGGCGAAGACGTTATTTCCGGCGGCGACGGGAACGATTCGCTGTTTGGCGGTGCGGGCGACGACGTGATCGACGGTGAAGGCGGCAAGGATTACATTGATGGCAAGGACGGCAACGACCATTTGATTGGCGGGGCCGAAAACGACACCATTCTGGGTTCTGGCGGCAATGACCGGGTCGAGGCGGGCGACGGTGACGATGTGGTATCGGGCGGCGACAACGAAGATGTGATCGACGGCGGGGCCGGTAACGATACTTTGTCGGGCGACAGTGGCAACGACACCATTCATGGCGGTGCCGGAAACGATATTATTTCCGGTGGCGATGGCAATGATACGCTGTTGGGCGATGCCGGGAACGACACACTGCTGGGTGGCAATGGCAACGATACGCTAGATGGCGGCGAAGGAAACGATACCTTTACCGGCGGGGCAGGCAACGACACCATCCTTGTCAGCAACAATGCGGGCAACAAGGTCGTGACCGATTTTACCATCGGTCAGGATAAAATCGCGCTCGCCGCGATGGGCATTACCGAATGGCACGACCTTGCCAGCCATATGTCGCAGGTTGGCAATGATGTTGTGATTGATCTGGGCGGCGAAGGCACATTAACCCTGCAAGATGTGGCCCTTGGCGATCTGTCGGCGGATGCCTTTGTCGGGGTCAGCGGCAGCAGCGGGCCGACCGAATATCGCGATGTGCTGTATGGCACCAGCAATAATGATTCAATTGCAGCACTTGCAGGCGACGATACCGTTTATGGCCTTGGCGGGCAGGATACCCTGCGCGGCATGGACGGCAACGATACGCTATATGGCGATGATGGTGACGACCGCCTGTATGGTGATCTTGGCAACGATCATCTTGAAGGCGGCAGCGGCCAGGATCGCCTTGAAGGGGGCGACGGTAATGACGTATTGCTGGGCAATGATGGCGATGACAGCCTGATCGGTGGTACCGGCAATGACACGCTGGATGGCGGGCAGGGCCAGGACCGTTTGTATGGCGATGATGGTGACGATAGCATTCTGGGCGGGTCGGGTGATGATTCGATCAAGGGCGGCACCGGCCATGATGTTCTGAACGGTCAGGATAATAACGACCGGATCTGGGGCGACGATGGCAACGACACCCTGCTTGGCGAAAATGGCGATGACACGCTTTATGGCGGCACCGGCAATGATGTGCTTGATGGCGGTGCCAATAATGATCGCCTGTATGGTCAGGATGGCAACGACACCCTGTATGGTCAAAATGGCGATGACAGCCTGAGCGGCGATAATGGCGACGACATTCTTGATGGCGGCACCGGCAATGACCGCCTGTCGGGCGGTTCTGGCAATGATACCCTGAGCGGTGGTGCGGGCAATGACAGCCTTGACGGTGGATCAGGCCGCGATACCGCAAGTTATGCCAATGCAAGTGCTGCGGTGGCAGCCGATCTGTCGGTGAATACCGCATCGGGCGGGGCCGGGCAGGATTTCCTGAGGTCGATCGAGGATCTGATTGGTTCGAACTTTGCCGATGCGCTGTTTGGCAATGACGGGGCCAATCTGTTGTCTGGTCTGAACGGGGATGATTTGCTTTCCGGTGGTGCGGGCAATGATGACCTGCTGGGCGGTGCCGGAAATGACACCTTATGGGGGGGTACTGGCAACGATATTCTGCACGGCGATGATGGCAGCGATACCTTGTGGGGCGGTGCGGGTCAGGACCAGCTTGATGGTGGCGCTGGCGATGATGTGCTGCAATATAACGACGATGCCACCTGGTCCTCGGGGCATGCTGTGCGTGATATGGGCGATCCGGGGGCGAATGGCAGTAATGTTCAGGTCGATCTGAACGGCTATCATCAGTCAAACGATATTTTCAATGGCGGCGAGGGCCACGATACCCTTGTGATGTCGTCGGGCAATGATGCGCTGATTTTGCACGATGATCTGTCGGCCCCGGCTGTATCGCCGCGCCTTTCGGGTATCGAGGTGATTGACGCCGGGAACGGCAACGACATTGTCGATCTGACCAGTTCCACCAACAGCTATGGCGATGTCACCATTGATGGCGGCAGCGGCAATGACATTTTGTGGTCCAATGCGGGCGACGATGCGCTGATGGGGGGCACTGGCGACGATACCCTGCATGGCGGCAGTGGCAACGATGTGTTGTCGGGCGGGGATGGACAGGATGTGCTCGATGGTGGTGCGGGCAATGACGTGCTGCAATATAATACCGACGATCATTGGGGCAATAAATGGTACGCCCTGAATGACGGTGCGCCGGGCAACGACAATTCCGGCCATCATAATGGCTGGGGTTGGGGCTGGGGCCATGACGACGATGGCGATAGCGGCACCGGCGACCGTGTCAATCTTGATGGCTATAGCCAGTCCAACGACATTTTTAATGGTGGCGACGGGACAGATACCCTGCAAATGACCAGTGGTAACGATGCCCTGATCCTTGACGATAGTGCCAGCGACCCGGGAACATCGCCGCGTCTTTCCGGCATTGAGGTAATTGATGCCGGTGATGGCGACGACATTGTTGATCTGACCAGTCAGGACCACAGTTATGGCGATGTCACCATCAATGGCGGCAATGGCAATGACGTGATCTGGTCGAATGCGGGGGATGATGTGCTGTCGGGCGGGGCGGGCAACGATACGCTGTATGGCGGCCTGGGCGACGATACGTTAAGTGGTGGTTCGGGCTGGGATCAGTTTGTGGCGGGCGATGTGACCGGCCATGATGTGATTACCGACTTCACCGAAGGCGAAGACATCATTGATCTGAGCGAATGGAACTATAGCAATTTCAATCAGATCGAAGCCGACATGCATCTTGATGCCAGCGGCCAAAATCTGGTGATTGATCTGGGCCAGGATGCGTCGATCACGTTGATGGGGGTTGATCACACCCTGAAAGCCGATGATTTCAATTTTCATGGCTAACATGCTGTAGGGCCAGACACTGACCCCCATGCCGGAGAATTGGTTACGCCGTGCTTGAACCATAAAACAAACCCGCAGATGCCTGGCATTTGCGGGTTTGTTGTTTGGGCACGGTTTATGCGTCGATTTTATGCGGCGATTACAGGTTACGCGCATTGTAATTCCGGTTTTATTTGATCTTGCCGTAATTTTTCCTGCAATTCGCTGACGGCACGAATGCGTTTGATCTCGTCAAAGCATTGTGCGGCGGGGGCATGGCCCTTGCGCATCAGGGCGACCCACTGCTTGATCCGCCCGGCTTGATGGTTTTCGGTGGTGCCATCTTGTGCCAGAAGGTCGATATAGGCCAGAAGAAGGCCCAACACATCTGCCCAGCTTTGTTTAGCCGGTTCTTTTCCGGCTTCAAACGCCTTGATGCGGGCGGCAAGGTCGGGGCAGGCAATGGCACCGCGCCCCAGCATGAAAGATGTGCAGCCCGAAATGTCACGGCAGCGCACGTAATCTTCCACCGTCCAGATTTCGCCATTTGCCGTCATCGGAATGGATATGGCCGCGCGGATGCGCGCCAGATATTCCCAGTGTGCCGGGGGTTTATAGCCTTCCAGCTTGGTGCGGGCATGAACGGTTAAATGCTGTGCGCCGCCATCTTCAACGGCACGGGCATTTTCCAGAAACAATTCCTTGTCGGCATATCCAAGGCGGATTTTGGCGCTGACCGGGATGTGTGCGGGAACTGCTGCGCGAACGGCCTTTACGATGTGATAAAGGTTTTCCGGGCATTTTAGCAAGGATGCCCCGGCTTCGCGCTTGTTCACGGTTTTCGACGGGCAGCCAAAATTAATGTCGATCCCCGGTGCGCCCAGTGCCACGGCAAAGGCGGCATTTTCCCCTAACAGTACCGGGTCATGGCCCATCAATTGCACCAGAACCGGTTGGCCGCTGGCGGTTTTGCCGCCCTGATGCAGTTCGGGGCAATAACGATGAAACACATGGGCCGGAAACAGGGTTTGCGACACGCGAATAAATTCGGTTACGCAGTGGTCAAAGCCGCCAACCGCGCTTAGCAATTGCCGCACGCGCCAGTCCACAAGCCCTTCCATTGGTGCCAGCACCAACTGCGTCATCGTTTTTATTGCCCCTTTTACCGGATGTTGCTGTCGCCCCGGTTTTGCCCGGATCGATACGATATACTGATTGAACGGGGCCGGTGACCCTTGCGCGTTCGATTGAATCTTCAATCATTTTATGATCGTGCTTTTGCAGATGTTCAATTACGGCGTCAAGCGGAGTTTGGCGAAAAATACAAACTGGCGAACCGGGCAGCGGGGGGCAAGTCCGTGTTTTTAGCGGCCCGAAAGGCAGGCGATGCCGCCATTGGTGGAAACTGTGCGGGCCATTGTCAAAACGATCTGGTAGAATTCAACATTGCCTTCTATGGGTTTCACGGTAAAAACCAAGTGATCAAGGGTGGTTATTTTTGCTGTAAAGCCCTATTTATCTGTTCGTCCCGAAAGGATAAAAGACACCTGTACCCCGCAGGAATTAAGGGGGAACGATGATTGGTTTGATTATAAAATACACCATAAATGACGATTTGGAGGATACCAAAGATGCTGTATATTGTGCAAAAGGCATTGGACGAGCTTGAAGCCATGCCGCGCGACGAGCGTGAAAGCTATTCCCATGTGGATCGCGAAATTGCCGAGGCAGTGGCGAAGCTCAAGGTTCTTAAAGACAAGCTTGCCGCAGAAGAAAAGAAGTAACTCTGGGTTGCCCGGCGTTTAAAGGGCTGCGGTGTTGTCGCGGCCCTTTTGTCCTCTTTGTTATTTTTGCGCCATCATCGCCAAAAGTGCTTCGACGGCCTGGGTCGGGTTGATCGTACCTGACAGAACGTTTTGTTCCAGATCGGGCAGGGCAGCACGAACGTCATCACGTCGGGTAAAGGTTTCAAGCAGCCGATCGCGCAGCATGGACCACATCCAGTCATGTTGCTGGCGCGCCCGTTTGGCGGCAAATTCGCCCTCGGTTTCCATGATCTGACGGTGCTGTTTGATCAAATCCCACGCCTCGTCCAGCCCGGCGCGGGTCAGAGATGACACCATCATTGATTGCGGGCGCCAATGGCGGCTGGTGGGTTGCAAAATGCGCAGGGCCGATGAATATGCGCGTTTGGCCTCGCGCGCCTTGGCCGGGTCGGCGTCGGATTTATTAACCGCGATCAGATCGGCAATTTCGAGCACACCCTTTTTAATGCCCTGCAATTCATCGCCCGCCCCGGGCAGCATCAGGACCAAAAAGAAATCGGTCATTTGCGCAACCATGGTTTCGCTTTGCCCGGCTCCCACGGTTTCAACCAGCACCACATCAAACCCGGCGGCTTCGCACAACAAAATGGTTTCACGGGTCATGCGGTTGACCCCGCCCAAATAACCGCTGCTCGGCGAGGGCCGGATATAGGCGTTGGGGTCGATGGAAAGGTCGTTCATTCGGGTTTTATCGCCCAGAATGGACCCACCTGATCGCGCGCTGGTCGGGTCCACGGCCAAAACCGCCACTTTGTGGCCCGCTTTGGTCAGGTTGGTGCCAAATGCCTCGATAAAGGTTGATTTGCCAACGCCGGGCACCCCGGTAATGCCAATGCGGTGCGATCCGCCGGTATGGGGCATAAGCTGTTCAAGGACCTGTTGGGCCTGAATAAAATGTTCGGGCTTGCGGCTTTCAACCAGGGTAATGGCGCGTGATAATATGGTGCGGTTGCCCGCCAGAACACCGTCAACAATTTCGCCGGTTTCCAGCACCCGCCGCCTGATACGCGGGCGTGGATTGGTGGTGGCGTTTTTGCCCGGTATGGTGCGCAGGGTTTCCTTCACCAGATATCCTTTATATGCCGTGTCGTGCGATCAGGTTTCACTTGATGCTATATGCCGCCTGGTTCATGCGGTGCGATCCTCATAAGTTTGATCATACTGTTTGCAGTGCCCCACCAGCAAGCTCAGTGCGTCAAGGTGGGGCAAGACAAAACACCAAACCAGCCGGGCATCGCCAATAAATACTGCCTTAACAACGCGGGCGTTATATGTCCGGCCCAAAGGGATGGGCGTTTTTACGCGGCGGTTGGTGTTTCATGTTCCAGCAGTTTTTCCAGCAATTCGCTGGCGGCTTCGGCAATGACGGTGCCGGGCGGAAAAATTGCCTCGGCCCCGGCGGCAAACAGTTTGTCAAAATCCTGCGGCGGAATAACCCCGCCAGCCACAATCATAATGTCCTCGCGGCCCAGTTTATCCAGCTCGGTGCGCAATTGCGGCACCAGCGTCAAGTGCCCTGCGGCAAGGGAGCTTGCGCCCACAATATGCACATCGTTTTCGGCGGCCTGGCGGGCGGCTTCTTCGGGGGTTTGAAATAACGGGCCAATATCCACATCAAAGCCCAGATCGGCAAAGGCGGTGGCAATGACCTTTTGCCCGCGATCGTGCCCGTCCTGGCCCATTTTGGCAATCAGGATGCGCGGGCGGCGGCCTTCGGCCTCGGCAAAGGCATCGACCAGCCGACCCACTTTTTCAAGGGCGGCGTTATTGGCACCCACTTCGGTTTTATAAACCCCGGCAATAGAGCGGATAACCGCCTGATGGCGGCCATAAACCTTTTCCAGCGCATCGGAAATTTCGCCAACCGTGCATTTGGCCCGGGCCGCCTGCACGGCAAGCTCCAGCAAATTGCCCGATTTGGCATCGGCAGCGTTGGTCAGGGCGTTCAGGGCTGCTTCAACTGTTTGATCATCGCGTTCGGCGCGCAAACGTTCCAGCTTGGCGATTTGCTGGCGGCGGACTTCGGCGTTATCGACTTGCAACACATCCACCGGGCGGTCATCGGTGACGCGGTATTTGTTCACACCGACCAATGTCTGGCGACCGCTATCAATGCGGGCCTGGGTGCGGGCGGCGGCTTCCTCGATCCGCATTTTCGGAATACCGGCTTCAATCGCTTTGGCCATGCCGCCCTGTTCTTCCACCTCGGCAATATGGGCCCAGGCTTTTTCGGCCAAATCGCGGGTCAGGCGCTCCACATAATAACTGCCGCCCCATGGGTCGATCACGTTGGTGGTGCCGCTTTCTTGCTGCAAAAACAGTTGGGTGTTACGCGCAATGCGGGCAGAAAAATCGGTCGGCAGGGCCAGGGCTTCGTCCAGTGCATTGGTATGAAGCGACTGGGTATGACCCTGTGTCGATGCCATGGCTTCGATACAGGTGCGGATCACGTTGTTAAACACATCCTGTGCTGTCAGCGACCAGCCCGATGTCTGGCTGTGGGTGCGCAGCGACAGCGACTTGGTGCTTTGCGGGTCAAACTGTTTGATCAGCTTGGCCCAGATCATGCGCGCCGCGCGCATTTTGGCAATTTCCATAAAGAAATTCATGCCAATCGCCCAGAAAAACGACAGGCGCGGGGCGAATTTATCAATATCGAGCCCGGCTTCCATGCCTGCACGGGCATATTCCACCCCGTCGGCCAGGGTATAGGCCAGTTCAAGGTCGGCGGTGGCCCCGGCTTCCTGCATGTGATAGCCGGAAATGGAAATCGAATTGAATTTCGGCATGTTTTGCGAGGTAAAGGCAAAAATGTCGGAAATGATCCGCATCGAAGGTTTGGGCGGATAGATATAGGTGTTGCGCACCATAAATTCTTTAAGAATGTCGTTCTGGATGGTGCCGGAAAGCTGGGCGTGTTTAACCCCCTGTTCCTCGGCGGCAGCAATATAAAGCGCCATCACCGGCAACACCGCGCCGTTCATGGTCATGGAAACCGACATTTGATCCAGCGGAATGCCATCAAACAGCGTGCGCATGTCATAGATGCTGTCAATCGCCACACCGGCCATCCCGACATCGCCCGCCACCCGGGGGTGGTCGCTGTCATAACCGCGATGGGTGGCCAGGTCGAAGGCTATCGACAGGCCCTTTTGCCCGGCGGCAAGGTTGCGGCGGTAAAAGGCGTTCGATTCCTCGGCGGTGGAAAAACCGGCATATTGGCGCACGGTCCAGGGGCGTTGCACATACATGGTGGGGTAGGGGCCGCGCAAAAAGGGCGCTATCCCCGGCATGGTGTGCAAATGATCCAGACCGTTCAGGTCATCGATGCCGTAAACCGGTTTTACATCAATGCCTTCGGGGGTGGTCCATGGCACGCCCGATACCGGGCCAGAGGGCGTGTTTGCGGCGGTGTCAAACAGGGGCAGGTCGGAAAAATCAGGAATCCGGGTCATGGTTATTTCACTCCCAGATGGTCAAGGACGGCGGTGGTGATGGCAACCACATCCGATCCGACAAAAATGAACTCGCTGATACCGGCAGCTTCAAATGCTGCCCGGTTGTCGCCGGGGTGCCCGGCAAGATAGATTTTGCTGGCCCCGGCCGCGTTTAGCGCCTTTGCCATTTCGGCGGCATGTTCGGCATATTGCGTATCTGATCCGCAAATGATGGTGATTTTTGCCCCGCTTTGGCGAAAGGCGTTGGCCGCATCATGGCCCGTGGCAAAGCCATTATTGGCGAGGGTTTCAATTCCGCCTGCACCAAAAAAGTTACGGGCAAACATGGCACGCGCCGTATGGTCGGCAACCTTGCCAATGTTACACAGGAAAACTTGTGGTGGCTTGCCGGTTTCCTGCGTGTGGGCCGATGCCCGGAGACGGTTTTCTTCAAATGCTTCAGACAGGAGATGCCGGGGCAACGGCGCCATGCGCTTTGCCGATGCAAGGTCGCCATACAGGGCATCGAACAATTGTTTGATGCTTGCGCCCTTTGCTGCTGCTGTTATCAGATCGTTAAAATCGGTGCCGATATTTGTGTCCGGTGTGCCGGGGCGGTTTTGCACGGCCGCCCGCAAGGCGCTAATATCGGGAACGTCGCAGGTAACGGCGGCCTCGTCGATATTGGGGAATTCGGAAACCCCGGTTAGCGGATCGCGGCGGGTGGCCAGGCGGGCGGCGCGGGCGTGCCAGGATGTGGCAATGTCGTCGGTCAATGTGCCATTTTCAATGGCGGTAATGATGCCGCCTGCGGTCTCAATTTCCTGAAATTTCCGCCAGGCATTTTGGGCGAGATCACGGGTCAGGTTTTCAATAAACCAGGCCCCGCCTGCCGGGTCGATTACGCGGTGAACATTGCTTTCTTCTTGCAAAATCAGTTGTGTGTTGCGGGCAATGCGGCGCGAAAAACCATCGGGCAGGCCAATGGCATGGTCATAGGGCAGGCACACAACACTGTCCGCGCCGCCCAGCCCGGCGGCAAAGCTGGTGACAGTGGTGCGCAGCATATTGACCCACGGGTCCACCTTGCTGATGATTTGTTCGGCCGATACGGCATTGAGGGTGATGGCACAGCCCTCAATGCCGGATGCCTGCAAAATGCGCCGCCACATCAGGCGCAGGGCGCGCAATTTGGCAATACCGGCAAAAAAATCGGTGCCAATCGCGGTGGTAAAGGTGATGGAGGTTGCGGCCTTTGCGTCCTCCATACCGGCATCAACCATGGCGCGGAAATAGGCAAGGCCGGTTGCCAGCGCGATGGCAAGTTCCCTGCTGTCGGTCGCCCCGGCATTATACCATGGCGTACTGTTAACTGTGATCGCGGTGGCATGGGGGAATTTTGTGCCAATAGCCCGGGCAAAGCTGCCTGCCTGTTTTAAGGCCGTTGCCAGGTCGGTCGGGCAAAAACCCTCGGCCACATATGTGCCGAGCGGGTCCAGATTAAAGGCCGGTGTGGCATCGGAAACATCGTCTTCGCGGGCCATGCGGGCGGCCAGCAAGGCGGCACACGGGATGGTGGCGGCCCCGGCATCCAGGGCGATGGGGGCCAGATTGGTATAAACGCCGTTCAGGGTGTGGTTGAGGTCATCGAGGTTATAAATCATAACACCGCCCAGCCCGGCATCATCCCCATCCGGCGCATCCGGACCGCGGCCAAACCGTGCGGCATGATCCAGGCGCAGCAAAATCGACGTCACGCCGCTTTCCAGGTCTTCGAGAATGGCATCATTGACGGTTTTGGGGGCGGGGTGGGCATGAAGCTGGCGAATGTCCCAGCCGGTGGCGGCAACAGTTGCGTTGGCACCGGCACTTGTCCTGGCATCGGCGGCAAGCTGGCTATTGGTGGCGATCAGGGTGGGGTGAATTTGGGCAATGTCCCCATCAATATCATCGGCTGTATAGATGGGCTGAACATCAAAACCGTCGCGCAGATGGGTGACCAGTTTTTTGTCAAACGGCGCGCCATTCAAGGCGGCGTCGGCCAGTTTGCGCCATGCTGCATAATCGGCAGGCGGAAATTCAGATGCCAGTTTCAAGCTCTGATCGGTCATGGTTGCTCCCGGTCGCGGTCGATATAAAGCACCGCGCACGGGCGTGGCACCATGGGTCCCCGTCGCCCGGTACACCCCGCCCGGCCACAATCAGAGAGCGGAACAATCCCGGTAATCTGACTTGTCCCTGTATCATCGCCCGCCCTTGGTGCGATTGACGTTACGGAACCAACAGTTGCGGGGGCAGTTTCGGCTTTGGCAGATGCGGCACCGAATTCCCGGGAAATATTCCATGTCACCTTGCAGTGACGACCCTGTTTATAGCACTCCCGTTTAAATCAGTAAATAGGCATGGAAATACCTATTTACGTGCGGCATCGTTGTTTTTTGGGGCTGTTGATGGTCGAAAGATGTTTAAATTCAATATGTAATTGAAATTTATGATCAGAAATAAACAACTGGCACTGTCTTGATGCCGAAACATGGGCGTCAGACTTTGGTGTTATACGCCGCCCGCCCCGTTACGGGGGGCACGGTATCTAAAAACTTTGCCCTGACATCCATAATGCATCGCTGGCGAGAAGATTGAGAGACTTCATGCGGGGCAAATTCGGATTCTACCCTGTCGAGAAATGATACCGCGCGTTTGAGCAAATGCATTTGTTGTTCAGACAGCGCTTTCCGCCCTGCTGCGATCATTTTTTCGATAAACTTTACCCCGGCCTGTTTTAGAAAGATCGATTCGGGCTGTCCGTCGCGGGTGCAAACGCCGTAAACACCTTGAAGAAAGTAGTTCCACGTGGCATCCGCAAGATGGTTGTCAAACTGCGCTGCAACGTCTGGTGCGACATCGCAAAGCTGGCGGCCCAGACTGCTGGCAAGGAATGTTTCCCGGGTATTGTGATAGCGACTGAAAAAGTGATGGCGCGCACGGTCTTCTGTATCAAGCCCAAGACGCTCGACAGCGTCATGCCAGGCGCAATGGCCCTGCAAATGAAAGCGGTAGGCTGTTTCTTCGCGATGGGTGCTGACAAAAGACACCGAATTGCTGTTGCTTTTGAATATGTATGACGGTTCAGGAAATATCCGGTTTTTGATCAGTCGGGAAAGTTTCACGGCTGACGTGTTGCATTTTACGGTGAAAACGCTTTCTTCAAAAAAGTTCGCATAGAGATAGTTCAGCAGCATTTCTGGCCTCCACATTTTGATTTGGGGAATTTTATCATTGTGGAAGGAATGAATGCTTCGATAGCGATCGAACTGAAAACGTGAAAACAGGTGCTTTTTTGCCGCGTCTTTTAAGTTTTGCATAAGAAAAAAAGTAATTTTCGATGGTGTTGACGATCGGTTACACCCTCAGAATTTGAAAAAAGACCGATTTTCCAGGGTTTTGCGCGGTGTTGCGGTGGGCTTTCGTCGAAATGCGGCAAAATTTCGACATTTAACCAATTCGACATTTTCAGTCTCTATGGTCGGGCTGTCCTGAAATTCGGAGTGATGCCATTCATGAACGCGCTAAGCGCCGTGCCGCCTTATTCCAGCCTGCCTGGTTTGGTGGCCTTTGCCGACGACAGCCCCAGTGCCAAAGCCGCTCTTGAAACGGTTTTGCGGCGCGCGGGCTATGCTGTTGCCGGGTTTGATTGCGCCGATGATTTGATCGATCAACTTGACGGGATGGCACCCCGCGCCATTATTCTGGATCTGGAAATGCCCGGCATGAGCGGTTTTGAAGCCTTTTGCGAAATTCGCCGCCGTTATCCTGGTTCAAACGATGTGCCGGTTCTGTTTTTTTCGGCCCATTACGACGCCGACACCCGTGCCCAGGCCGAAGCCCTTGGCGCGGCTGATTTTATCAGCAAGGATTCCAGCCCGATGGTGGTGATCGCGCAGTTGAACCGCGTTTTGGAAAACGTGCTTCGTCATTAATCCATAAATAAAACCCGCCGGTCACATCGCAACCGGCGGGCAAGCTCCCTTGTCCAGGCACCTGGTATTTAGCGGGTGCCTTCGAAGGCATATCCTTCGTTACCGAAGTGATACACGCGATCTGATGCCAGAATGCCCGTTGAGGGTATCACAGGCAGGCTGGCAAGATGCGTATAGAGATTTGCAAAATCCTGTGACGTTGCATCGAAAAGTTGTTGATAACTTTCGAGAACGAAATAGGTCTTTTGAAAATCGTCGATCTTGTAGTCTGTTCGCATTACGCGTTCCAGTGCAAATCCGATACGATTTGGTTTGGGATCGCTAAGGCAATATAAAGTCTCGCTTTTCGACGATAACATTCCTGCGCCATAGGCGCGCAAACCGTCTGTCGTTTCGATCAGGCCAAATTCCACCATGTACCAATACAGCCGGGCGAGCTGTTTTAGCGCCCCGTGCCGGATCGCTTCTGGTCCTTTTGCGCCATAGGCGGCCAGATAATCGGCAAATACCGGGTCAAACAGCATGGGCACATGGCCGAAAAAATCGTGGAAAATGTCAGGCTCTACCAGATAATCAATTTCCTCGGGTTTGCGCAGCCATACCGTGACGGGAAAGCGGCGATTGGCAAGATGGTTAAAAAACACATCATCGGGCACCAGGCCAGGAACGGCCACCAATTGCCAGCCGGTGGCGGCAAAAAGCTGTTCACTGATTTTATCAAATTGTGGGATGCCATCCGCGGCATCCATGCGGGCCAGATTGGCGATAAAATCATCTGCTGCCATGCCGGGCAGGATGGCACTTTGACGCTGATACAGCTCGCGCCACAGGGCATGTTCCGCGTCGCTGTATTTTTCCCAGTTCTGATCAACGGTGTAATCATCATGGGTGTGGCTGTAATTGCCGCGTAAATTGGGGGCTGGCGCTTTTGGGGCAGATGCGGCGGGTGCCGCTTTGGTAAAGTGCGGCGCGGCGGTGCTGGCGGATGGTTTTTCGGCCTGAAACGTATTCATGACGTCCTCACTGACAGATATATATCCGGCATTCTGCTGGCCGGTTTTTGGTATTTGTGAAGAATCTATTTTACATTAAAAACAGGGTCATTTCCCGGCGATATGAGTGATTTTAGCCGTGATTTGTGTCATGATATGACTGTAAGTGTTTTTGAGTGGGTGAAAAATGACCGAACCGGATATATCGGCAACGGATGTTAAAATTTTAAATGCCCTGCAAAATGATGCCAGTATCAGCAATGTTGCGCTGGCTGAAATTGTTGGCATGTCGCCATCGCCGTGCCTGCGCCGGGTGAAACAGCTTGAGGCATCGGGCATGATCCGCAAAACCGTGGCCCTGCTGGACCGGAAAAAAGCCGGGCTGGGCGTGCTGGCAACGGTGCAGGTGCGCCTGCAACGCCATACCGAAGCCGGGGCCGAGGATTTTGCCCGGGCGATGAATGATTTGCCTGAAATATTGTCGTGCTGGGCCATGACCGGGCGGCAGGATTTTTTGTTAATGGCACTGGCCCAGGACATTGAAAGTTTTGGCGATTTTGTCACCCATAAGCTGATGTCGATGCCCAATGTCCGCGATGTGCAGTCCAGTCTGGTGCTTAGGGAATATAAGAACGAAACCGCCATTCCGCTGCACCACAGGCGCGGATAGGGACATTGGTTGGCAGGGACCGAACCCCTTTGTTCTTGGGCTTTTCGGGTTTTTGCACAATTGCCCGGCAAGGAAGTACCAACAGGCCTACTTCCCTGCCAGTCATGCGCTTTATTTGTATGCTTATTCGGCGGCGATTTTGAAAAACGGATCGCAGCATGTGCCAGCTGGGGTACAGCCATAATTGCCTGTATCGTCGGGTTTGAAGTCGGCTTTCTTCCACTGTTTGTAATGGGCGGGTGTGAAGTACACCAGATTGTTGATGTAATCATACACGATACGGCCATCCGCTGCGGCATAGGCGTATTGGTTATCCCACTGGTTTTCTTGCTGGGTGAATTCGACATAGCCGGTCAGCGGAATGGTTTCCTGCCCGACTTTGGCAAACCTTGCCGCGTAATAGTTCCAGCGCTGGCTGTTGCTGATATCGGGTGTGCTATCAAGCTCATTCATAACTTCGGCCCGGTTCAGGGTTTTTAGAACCTCGGTCATGTGAAGTTCATTGTTGAACCCGGCAACATCAAGTACGGGCAGGTGGTTAAGGGCATTGCCGTGCGGGGACCGGGCCGAATCCTGCCAGAACTTCGGGTTCATATCGAAGGGGCCGTCAATATCTGCCGTTGGATAAAAATGCCCTGCTGCCATTTCGTTTACATTATAGGCCAGCAACGATTTTGCCATTTGCCGCAGACCATTGGTTAGAACCGCCCGGTCCGGTCCGACGCTGGGGATAACCAAGCCAGATAAGGTGTCGGTCGAGGCGGCTTGTATGTTTGCCTGTAACCCGCCCCAGTTATTACAGTTATCAACGGGCCAGTCCTTTGCCTGTCCGGCAGGGGAACGGCCTGACCATAATTGGGCGATGGCATCTTGCGGGTCGAGCCATTTATCTGCGGCAAAGGCAGAGGGGGCGAGGCTACATAAAATGGCGATGCCGCAAACGGTAAGAAAAGTATGTTTCATGATAAAAATCCTGTTGTTTTAAGAGGTGCCTTGATTGCAAGGACACTTCGTTATCAAGAACATAGCCGGGCCGTAGAACGGGTATGATGCCCTTTGGTTTATGCGGAACCTAAACGAGACCTAAAACCGGGAGGGCCAGATGTGAACGGTTCTTGCCTTTTGCCTGTGATTTCAGGCATAGGAGAGAACAGTATTTCGTCCCCGATATAACCCGTCTTCATATGCGGAGCCCGTCATGACCGAGATTGCCAACCCGATCCTTGTTGAAGCCACCCGTGGGACCATGGTCGAAAGTTTTCACCGGGGGCGTTATGTGGTGATGAAGGCCGATGGCACCGTGATTGAACAGGGCGGGGATATTGACGCGCTGATGTATCCGCGCTCGGCCATCAAGCCATTATTGGCCATAGCACTTGTTGAAAGCGGGGCGGCGGCGGCGTTTGATTTGGAAGACCAGCATATTGCGCTGGCCTGTTCATCACATAACGGCGAAGAACGCCATGCCCATACTGTGGCGGCGTGGCTTGATAAACTGGGGCTTTCGGTTGATACGCTGGAATGTGCGCCACATTATTCGCTGCGTCTGGCATCGGCGATTGAACAGGCGGTGGACCATGTGCAACTGACCAGGGCGCATAATAACTGTTCGGGTAAACATTCGGGCTTTTTGACAACGGCGGTGCATCTGGGCGAAGACCCGACGGGGTATATCAACGAAGCCCACCCGGTGCAGCAACGCCTGATCCGTATTTTGGAAGAAATGGGCGATTGCGATTTGTCATCTGCGCCGCGGGGCATTGATGGCTGTGGTATCCCGGTGATCGGGATGCGGTTGCGCGACTTGGGTTTGGCAATGGCGCGCATGGCCGATACCAGCGGGCTGGCACCCGCACGCGCGCAGGCAATTGCCCGTATTCGCAAGGGCTGTGCCGCCGACCCGTTTATGGTGGCAGGCACCGGGCGGTTTTGCACCAAGGTGATGGAGGTCTGTGGCACGGATGCTTTGGTCAAGGTCGGGGCGGAAGGGGTTTATTGTGCCGCATTCCCGCAGCAAGGGCTGGGCGTGGCCCTGAAAATTGATGATGGCGCACAGCGCGGCGCCGAGGTGGCAATGGGCGCCTTGTTGCGCCGCCACGGTGTGATTGATGATGCTCGGGCTGAAACCCTGAAAGACTACCTGACCCCGGTTCTAACCAACTGGGCGGGCAAATATGCCGGTGACATGCGGCCGGCCTTTTAAGGCTCGGTAATTGCCATTTTGCCGTAATGCGGGCGACCCGTTCGCCTGTGCCAATGACAAGGGGCACCAAAATGTCGCTGTTGTTTTACAGTGCTGCTGCACTTGCCGAAATTGCAGGGTGTTTTGCCTTTTGGGTGTGGTTGCGCGGCGATAAACCGGCATGGTGGATTGTGCCGGGGGGACTTGCGTTGGTGATTTTTGCCAGCTTGTTAACCCGCGTTGACGCGGCCTTTGCCGGTCGGGCCTATGCGGCCTATGGCGGCATTTATATTGCCATGTCGCTGGTCTGGTTATGGCTGGTGGAAGGGATGCGCCCCGACCGCTGGGATATGGTCGGCGCGGCCATGTGCGTGGCCGGGGCGATGGTTATTTTGTTCGCCCCGCGCTAGTTATTTGGTGGCAGCGGCCGCTTTTTTTCCGCTGCGGTCTTCGCCCGGCAGCAAAACATGGAATGTGGTGCCTTTACCGATTTGGGTTTCAAACCAGATACGCCCGCCATGTTTGACTTGCACAATATCATGCGTGATCGACAATCCCTGACCGGTTCCTTTGCCAACTTCCTTGGTGGTGAAAAACGGATTAAAGATTTTTGACCGGTTTTCCTTGGCAATACCGATGCCATTATCGCTGATGCTGACCAGAATCTGATCATCGATGGCTGTTGTTTTAATATGAATATGCCCTTCTTCGGCACCGCGCCCGGAGGATTCAATCGCCTGGGCGGCATTGACGATCAGGTTTAGAAACACCTGGTTGATTTCGTTCACAAAACAGGGAATATGCGGCAGTTCCGGGTCGAGGTCCTCGGTCAGGCTGGCGCTGTGTTTCCATTCGTTGCGCGAAATCACAATAACGTTGGACAGGATCCGGTTGATGTCGGTGGCGGTTTTTTCGCTGCTGCCAGGATGGGAAAATTCCTTCATCGACAGTACGATCCGGGCAACCTGATTGATCCCGTCCAGCGATTGCTGGGTGGCATGAGGGATTTCATCAAGTAAAAATTCCAGATCGGCATCGCGCATTTGTTTGGAAAAATCGCGAAAGGTGCCATCTGGCAGGTTGTCGCGGTATTTCCACAGGGTTTGCAGGGCTGTGCCCAACAAGCGCGATAAAGAACCATACCCGTCATTAAGAAATTTCAGGTTGTCGCGAATATATTGGCTGGGTGTGTTGATCTCATGCGCGATCCCGCCAGCCAGATGGCCGATGGCTTCAAGTTTCAGAGCTTCGCGCAGTTCGCCTTCAAGTTTTTTGTGCGTTTCCTCGGATTTTTTGCGCCGGGTAATGTCGTGGAAAATATATAAAAAGCTGGTCTCGCCCATGAAATGTGCCGGGCTGACAATGACCTCCATCGGGAAGCTGTCACCGTCGCGGCGTTGGCCCATGGTTTCGGTATAGTCATAGCGCAAAATGCCACTGCTGATATTGATGCAGCGATTGAGCAATTTGTGGCGCACGGTGGCTTTGCGGTCGATGAACATTTCATCGGTACCAGAACCAATCAGTTCATGCCGGTCTGACCGTAACAGGACACAGGCCGATTTGTTGCAATCCTGAATCCGTCCGACCCCGTCAACAATCAGAATGCCTTCCACGACACTATCAAGGATGGTTTGCAGGCGTTGTGATGATTCCCGATGGCGTTTTTCCTGGGCTGCGATCAGCATTTCAACGCGGGCCGCCATATCATCGGGCAGGCCCAGTTCGCGAACCGCTGCGATGACGTCAAAATCTTCCTTGTCGTTCGGGGTGAGAATGGTTTTTCCCGCGCTCGACAGGTCAAAGGCAGTTTCTTTTGACACGGCAGATGCACTCATGATTTCAGGCCTTTGGTTCTTGCAACTGGGAAGACTTTGCCAGAGTGCGCGCAGGAGGTGTTTCCGAAGCCGGTACAGAGGTCACATCTTTGCCCCGCTTCAGGGATTTACCGCCGCGACGGACTTCGATGGGTTCGCGAAACTTGTGGAGCCGCTCAAACGTTCTGAGGCGCTGTAGCTGGACTTCGGAAATGAAATTGCCATGGGTTAGCAATATCCGGTCTTCTGTGGTTTCAAGGTCGGTCAATAAATAGTCGCCAACCCGTAATTCCTTGATATTGATGACCAGTTCCTGGCCATCGGGGTAAACGGTTTCGTCATATACGGTATCAACAACCGCCAGCAGGGATCGTAATTTTGCCAGCAGGTCCAGATCATAGCGGTCCTTGCGATACAGTAATTCATCAAAATTCTGAGGTAGCGGGGCATCACCGCGGGTGCGTTCGGCGAGATGGTTCAATATGCGCAACACCCGCGCGCCGAGCGGAATATCCTTGCCCACCGGGCCTTTTTCCGGAAAGCCGGTGCCATCGAAATTGCGGTTTTGCAAACCAATAATTTCGGCAACATGTTCCAGACGCGGAATATTGGCCACCAGTTTGGCGGCGACCTCGGGGGTGCGTTTGACAATGTCCCGTTCAAGCGGTTGCAAGGGTTTGTCACCCGACATCCGGCTCAGCAAGTCAGCGGGCAGGGACACCATCCCGATCGGGCATAACAGTGCGGCAAGCCCCAGTTCCCAGGGGTGGGGATATTCAATGTCGGCGCAGACCTGGTCACACCAGGCTTTCACCCGCATGGCGCGGCCAAAAATGGTGGGGTTAAGCTGGGCCAAAACATCGGTCAGGACCTTGACGCTGCCAGCCAGCGACTGTTCGATCAGGTTGCGCTCGGCTGTTATTAACTGGTGCTGGCGCAAGGCGGCCCGAATGCCGGATTCAAGAACGGCATCGTCGCAGGGCTTGTTGAAAAACCGAAAAATGCTGCCGCGGTTAATGGCATCAATCGCGGTTGCCTGGTCGGCATTGCCCGTTAGCATGATGCCAATGGTTTCAGGGTGCTTTTTGGCAACGATTTCAAGCAGTTCAACCCCGGTCATGCCGGGCATGCGCATATCGGCAATACACACGGCAAAAGGGCCTTCTGCGGCCAGTGTTTCAAGGGCCTGCGTACCGCCAACCGCAATCGACAAATCGAATTTGCCGCGCATGGTCCGGCGCACACCGCGTAACAGATTTTCGTCGTCGTCGACAAAAAGAACCTTGTTTGTTTCCATTGCACCCTCCTTGACGGATTACCTGGTCAGGGTTTTGTATTGATTGTTTACCTTGATGGCGATTTGACGCCAGGTTTCGAGGCGGTCGGTTTTGCCAAGTTCCTCAAGATAGGCCATGTCGATTTGATCGACATAAGGCTTGGCGCGTTTTTCGTTATTGATGTCGCGGCACAGCATTTGGGCAAAATACAGGGCCGATAGCGGTGTCATGACCCGTTCCGGCACATCGGCCGGGCGGTGATGAAACGCAACCGCCTGCACAAGGGGGCTGGGAAACCCCCATAAACCCAGCAAATAGGCCCCGATTTCCGGGTGTGCGGCCCCGAACACCTCTTGCTCGGCGGCAATGATCGATACATTGTCATTTTCAACACGCGCCATGACTTGCTCCATCTCGTTGGCCCGGTTCATCAATAAAACCAGGCTTCCGATATGGCTCAGCATTCCGGTGGACGGCACCATCATGGAAACCTGTTTGCCCAGATTTTCGGCCTCGGCGATCAAAGCGGCGGTAACGCCAATTTGCTGGCTGCGATGGCATAAAAGGTTCAGGCGCACGGTGATATGTGATGGGCCCTTAAAGCCTTGAAACAGGCCAACAAACAGTGCCAGCGATTTCAGGGTGTCCATGCCGATCATGCGTACCGCATGGGACACAGAACTGATCTTTTGTGTGATGGCAAAATAGGCGGAATTGGTAAGCTTCAAGACCTCGGCTGTCAGGGCAATATCGGCAGATACAATGGCGACGATGCGGTCATTGCCTGCCATCGGGTCTTCCAGGGCCTTGACCAGGCGCATATAGGTGTCGGGCGGAGAGGCGATGGCATCGATCCCCGACATCAGGGCGCGCAATGCCGGATGTTGCAGCATGTCTTTTAACTCAAGCGCATTTTCGATGGTATCGATCAGCAATATCTCGTCGCAGGGTTTTGCCAGATATTGATGCGCCGGGCCTACCGTGCGCAAAACGGCCTCGTCTTCGGCGAAACCCGATAGAATGATGCGGGTGGTTTCGGGGTGGGCGATCCGGATTTTTTCCAGCAACGACGATCCGTCCATGCCGGGCATCCGCATGTCGCTTACCACCACATCCATGCTGGTGTTTCCACACATTTCCAGCGCCATTTTGCCGTTGAGGGCAAAATGGGTTTTCCAATTGGGCCTTATGGCGTGCAAACGGCGCCGAAGCCCGTTGAGTATGTTTTCGTCGTCATCGACGAACAGAACGTTATTCATTCAATATCCCTGCTGACCGGAACCTTGTTGTTCTATTTGGGGTCTTGTCGCGACGATATAAAGGAGAGGACGTGTGAAATACCGTTTTACAGTTATACGCCAAAATTCACGTCTTGGGTGTATTAACCCTGCATGCCATTATCTTTGGTTGGGCTTGCTGCGTTACGATGCAGCGCAACCCTTTACCCTGATGGTTTGTGCGCTTGTTGGCGACAGTCCAGGGGACGGCACGTTATTGATGCTTTAACGTTGTCTGGAAAAAGTTGTATTATATAATCTTACCAATACTAAAAGGCTGTTTTTTTGTGAAAATACGCGCAAAAAGCAAGGGGCGATGATGGGCCGTCAACGCAAGAACGGGTTTTCTATGCCAAGGGGGACGGATGACAGTGGCTACGCGCGAGCAGCTATATGAAGCTATTCGCCTTCATCAGGCTTTTGTTGCGCGAAAACCGGGTGGCAAGCGTTTGCAACTGCGCAATGCCAATTTGTCGCGTCTTAAGGTGCGGCACATAACCCTGGCCAATGCCGTGTTGCCGGGAACCAATTTTATACAGGCGATGATGCATGATGTGCGGTTTGATTTTGCCGACCTGTTTGCCTGTAATTTTGTCGAAGCCGATCTTGAAGGATCGTCTTTTAATCGGGCGGACATGCGCGGGATCAATATGGCGCGCAGCCGATTGTGCAACACCGATTTTAGCGAATGTGATCTTCGGGCCGGGTCGATTATTATTCTCGATGCCGGGCGGGAACAGTTGATTAACCGGAGCAGCGATTTAAGCGGCGCTGATTTGTCGGGGTCAAAGATGTGGGGCACCAATCTTGCCAACGCCAATATGAGCGCAACCAAACTGCATAATGTTGACATGAGTGAGGCCAACATGTTTGCGGTTAATCTGGAAGGGGCGGATCTTAGCGGATGCCGGTTAAACGGTGCCAAGCTGAAAAATGCCAACCTGAAGGGCGCGCGGCTGAAAAATGTTGATCTGACCGGGGCTGATTTAAGCGGGGTCAATTTACGCAATGTTGATCTGTCCGAGGTGGATCTAACCCGGTGCAACATCATGGGGGCGATTGGTGGGCAACGCGGCCCGAAATTGCCCGATCATATTCAGGAACGTATCGATCTGCATGCCAGCTGGATCAGCAGTTCCGGCCAAACCGGCAGCCCGTTGAATGTTGCAGGCGAGGATTTAACCGGAATTGATCTTTCGGGCAGTGACTTGACCGGAGCCTGCTTTGACAACTGCAATCTGCGCGAGACGAAATTTATGGATGCGGTTCTGATTTTGGCATCCTTTCGCAATGCCAACCTAGAAGGGGCGAAATTAACCGGCGCGCATTGTACCGGCATTCGTCTGATGGGGGCAAAACTGGACCGTGCGGTGTTGATGGGGGCCGATTTAAGCCCGGTTGCCCAACGCGATGCGACGGGAGCTATGACCGGCGAAAGCTGGAAAGCGGATTTAAGCGACACCAGCCTGGTTCAGTGCGATTTGCGCAATGTAAAATTTGTCGAAACCCGCCTGCGCAATGCGCAATTTCGCGGTGCCAATGTTTCGGGGGCCAGCTTTAAAGACTGCAATGTTGAAGGGGCCGACTTTGAAGGCTGCAACATGCAGGCTGCATTGTTACCTGTGCGCAGCAAGGCGCAGAAGAAACCCGGATAATTGCGGGGAAAGCCCCGACGGCTGTTTGGGGTATTTTGCAATCATATACACCAAAGGCGCCTTGATGGCGCCTTTGGACAAGATATTGTGTCAGCTCGCGCGCGAGATATTAACTGCGGTAATCGGCATTGATGGAAATATATCCATGTGTCAGATCGCAGGTCCAAACCGTGGCACGGCCATTGCCAAAACCCAGATCAACATCAATGTCGATATACTGACCCTTGATGTGGGCTGTTACAGGGGCTTCGTCAAAATCGGCAACCCGTTCACCTTTATGGGCCAGCGGAATGCCGCCGATGGAAACCGTCAATTTGTTGGGATCGGCCATCACACCGCATTTGCCAACCGCCATCACAATCCGGCCCCAGTTGGCATCTTCACCGGCAATCGCGGTTTTAACCAGGGGAGAATTGGCAATGGCCTTGGCCGCTGTTTTGGCTTCGGTATCGTTCAGCGCGCTGGTGACATTGATGGTGATAAATTTGCTGGCACCTTCGCCGTCACGCACGATCTGATGGGCAAGGTCAACCAGAACGGTTTCAAGGGCGGTTTTGAACCCGGCCAGATCGGCACCATCGGCATTGTCAAATTCGGCATTGCCCGCCGTGCCGGTGGCGGCACATAGCAGGGTGTCGGATGTGGATGTATCGCTATCAACCGTGATGGCGTTAAAGCTGCGGCCATTACAATCGGCGAGCATTTTCTGCAAGGTGGCATGGGGAATTTTGGCATCGGTAAAAACAAACGCCAGCATGGTTGCCATATTCGGTTCGATCATGCCCGAGCCTTTGGCGATACCGGCCAGTTTAACCTCGGTCCCGCCAATGTCAGCCGTGGCGGTTGCTGCTTTGGCAAAGGTATCTGTGGTCATGATCGCGCGGGCGGCATCGTTCCAGGATGCTTTGCTTTCCAGCATGGCGGGCAGGGCATCGGTAATGCGGTTCGCCGTGGCCGGTTCGCCGATCACACCGGTTGAGGCGGTGAAAACCTCGTTTTTTGCACACGAAAGCAGGGCGCTGGCGGCGGCAACTTCGTCGGCCACAAACTGTTCACCGGCCTTGCCGGTAAAGGCAATGGAATTGCCGGCATTAACCAGAAACGCGCGTGCAGACCCACCGCGCAGGGCTTCGCGGCCCCAGCGTACGGCGGCCGATGCGGTGGTCGATGTGGTGAAAACAGCGGCGACACTGGTGCCTTCGATCAGTTCGGCCAGCAAAACATCCGGGCGGCCCTTATAGCGAATGCCAAGGGTTGCGGTATGCAGCGTCACGCCGCCAATTTCGGGCAATTCGGGAAATGCAGCCGGGGCAAGCGGCGAAACAGTATGTGCAGCCATGTGTTTGTTGTCCCTTATCTGGCCGGGCGAAACCGGGAAGGTAAAATATGCTGTAATATACAGGGCATCGTTAAAAAAACGGGGCAGGCCGTTTGGCCAACCCCGTCTGGTCATTTGGCAATCAAGCCCGATAAACCGCCAGATGGCGTTATCGTGTGCTTATTTGCTTTCTTTGGTGTCCGGGGTTTCCAGGGTGTTGTCCACTTTGGCATTGGCGCGCAGGTCGTCGACCAGCTTTTTGTAGGCTTCCTGGGTCATTTCGGCGGCCAGCTCGTTATGTTTTTCTTCAAAAGTCGGCTGTTCGCCTTTTTTGGTTTCTTCAACCTTGATCACGTGCCAGCCAAACTGGGTTTTAACCGGTTCCTTGCTATAGCTGCCCGGTTCCATTTTAAACGCGGCATCCGCAAATTCAGGGACCATCTGGTCATGGCTGAAAAAGCCCAGGTCGCCGCCGGTGGGGCCGGACGGGCCGGTTGACTTTTCTTTGGCCACTTCGGCAAAATCGGCCCCGCCATCAAGTTCCTTGATCACGGCTTTGGCGTCATTTTCGGTTTTTAACAAGATGTGACGGGCGTGAACCTGGTTTTCCGGTTCGTTGGTTTTAACGAACTCGTCATAGCGTTTTTTGACCGCGTCTTCGGTGACGATTTTGGCAATTTCACGGTCCAGATAGGTTTCGGCAACGATGCGGCGTTTCATGGCGGCAACGCGATCCTTCACTTCGGGATCGTCATTCAGCCCGGCTTTTTCGCCTGCCATGGTCATCAGGCGCTGGCTGATTTCGCGGTCCAGAAGCATCGGCTTCAAGGCTTCGAACGGATACTGGCGGTATTGTGCCGGAAGACCCTGCTGCGTGGCGCGCACTTCGGATTCCATGATTTTTTCGCCGTTGACGGTCGCCAGAACCTTATCTTCGACCGGGGCAGAATCCTGCGCCATGGCCGGGGATGCGAAAAGGACGGTGGCCAGTGAAGCAGCGAGAAGTGTTTTACGCAGCATGTTCTCTCCAGATTTATTTATTAAGGGCCGGATGGCACTGTTCCTGTTATCTAACCGGTAAATCATATCCTTTATCACGGCACAAGAGGCAGCCCGCCAATGTCACGGTTTTTTACCGGTTGGCTGGCGCAAACGTGATAATGAAACGATTTCCGGATCGTAATATATTCGCATAATACGGCAATTTAAGGGACAGGCCATGCCTTTGGCGTGCCAATAAGGGCAAAGGTGGCCGCGTTATGCTTCCATGTCGAGAAATACTTCGCCAACTTTGCCGACGCCGCCGTCATCGCGCACAAATTGCCCTTCTGCCGCCAGCGTGCCGCCAACCAGACGTTGCGATAGCGGGGTAATGGCGGACAGGCGAATGCTGGCAATGCCTTCTTCTTCCAGGCTTGATTGCGACCCGTCGGCATGGAGCAAAATCAGCGATGAAAAAACCTTGTCCTGGGCATCAATGCTGCCATCGCCATTGTCATCATAGGTTGCCAGTTCGGCAAAGCCGTCGGCAGCACCGTTCTGGTCGCCAAAAAGTTCGCGGCCATCATCTATTTTGCCGTTTTTGTTTTTATCAAGGGCCAGCAAGGCATCATTGCCGGTGACCCAGGCGGCCTGGTTGGTGGTGCCATCGCCATCAAGGTCAAAAACCGATCCATCGCGCAGGCTGGTAACGTCGATACCGTTGCCATCAAGATCAAGGATCAGCGGGTCTTGTTGGGTAACGTTGCTGATTTCCATGTTGATCTGGCCGACACGGACCTGCAAATCACTGATTGATATCCGGGTGCTGCCGCCAGTGTTGCTGCTGGCTTGCAGGTTGGTTTGGCTCAATTGCAGGTCGATGCTGCTCGCGACCAGCGAAAAGCCGCCTGATGCCTGACCGGAATTTTTCAACGAGGCGGCAAAATCCGCATTTTTGCCAATGCCATCAGCATTGGCAGCCCCGGTAAGCTGGTCGGCCATTTCGCGGGCCTTTGCCGGGGGAATGCCCATCATGGCCAGTACAATCAGGGCGTCGCGGTTCATCCGGCGCGACGCATCGTTGATGGCTTCGCCGCCGCCAGCGGAAATATGCAGCAATTTGGAAATTTGTGACGACACCGCATCACCCGCCGAACGGGGTGAGGGGGCATCGGTGCCCGTGGCATTGTTATGCCCCGCACTGACCGATGATTGCGTCAGACGTGCCGCAACCGTTTGTGCCGCCACCGACCGCGATGCTGTGGTGGTCAGTCCGGTTGCGGTTTTGTCTGTTTGTTGTAACGAAACCAAGGACGTGGCCCGGCTTTGGGCAGCAGTGTTGAAATTAAGCGAAACCATCGGCTGTCTCCATAATGACAGCGTTTCGGGGGCCGGCGGTTCAGGCCGTTACACCGGTCGCGTCATCTTCTGGTGCGATTGACAGCTTGTTGCCGTCGGGCATCTGGAATGTTGGCGTGTTGCCATCATTCCCAACCCGGCCCAGCGGCAACATAAGTTCGATCCCCAGTTTCGTGATCGAGCGGTCATTGCCGTTTTCGTCGGGCTGTGTCAGGTGCGAAACATCGCGCACAATGATTGCGGCCTGTTTCATCAACTGTGATTGAAGGTCGCTGCTGCGTTTCAGGGCCAGATCAGCGGCACTGGGTCCTGCCTGTGCTGCGGGTGCAGTGGCAGCCGTGCCATCGCCCGCTGCCGCATCCTGATCGCTGGTTTTGTTGGCGGCACTGGAATCGCCCGTGGTGCTTTCCAGCAGTTCCTTGATGAAATCGGCAACGCCCGATCCGTTAAGATCAAACAGCAAACCGCCATCATTTGCATTGGCCGACTGGCCCAGGCTGTTGACCAGATTGTTTGCACCGCCCAAACCGTTCAGGGCTGCGCCAAGTGCGCCCATTGCCGCCCCGGCACTGTTGCCAATCGCGGAAACAGAAACGCGCGAAATTTCAAGCTTGGTGGTGTTATAGCTAAAGGAAAAATCGCCGGTGGTGTTGTCGATGCTGATATCAAGCGACTGGGTGGCAGCCATGGCAGACTCGGCAAAGCCGGTGGCCGATGAATTGCCGTTGCTATAGGCGATCTCGCTGCGCGAGTGGCTGGCGATGGCCTGCTTGAAAGAAAAATCAAAATTGTCCGAACCCGCAGCCATATCCTTGATGTTATCAAACAAGGCCTGGGTGGCGGCGGTGGCTTCGGTGTCGCTCATGCCCGAGAGGGCAAACATATCCGTTACGCTATCGCGGATCAAATCCAGCGACGCTGACAGGGCATCTTTGCCCAGCCCGTCGGTCGAAACCAGCGGATTGGCGGTGGTTGCCGCCGGTTTGTCGCTGGCTTGTGCAGCACTGATGGCCTGCGGCGAAAGCGACAGCCGGTCAACAGCCTGTGACGCAGGGCGACCAAGGCGCGATCCGGTATCGGATTCGGTGCCGTGACCCTGGGTTAACCGGGCATCTGTGGTTGGTAGTGATCCGCCGCGTAGCGGGCCAAACGCGGAAATGTCCGCCATGTTATCCTCCTCCTGAGGCACAACACCGCACGATAAAGGGCAAAAAATTGCTGTATCGGGCGATATGTTCGGGCTACTTGCCCGTTTTGAAAACTTAAGGTTTCATCATAATATGTTTTTACGCCCATCTCAAGGACCAAAAAACAAGCAAATTTGGACGTAATGACAGGAATGCGGGCATTCTACCCACATCTTAGTGGTTCGTTCCGTTGACAGATCATAGTCAGGGTTCTATCTGTGATCGGGCCGGTGTATGTACCGTGACCCGTCTTTTGTTATTTTCATTTTATCCAGGAACGTTTTAATGCTCGGCGTCATTGCCCGGAAACTTTTCGGTTCAGCTAACGATCGTGAAATCAAAGCCCTTCGGGCCACGGTCGAGCAAATCAACGCCTTGGAACCCGAGGTGGAAAAACTGTCTGATGAAGATCTGCGCGCCCGGACCGACTGGCTGCGTGATCGTCTCAATAACGGTGAAACCTTGCAACAGGTTCTGCCCGATGCCTATGCCACGGTGCGCGAAGCCGCAAAGCGTGTGCGCGGCGAACGTCATTATGATGTGCAGCTTACCGGCGGCATCGTTCTTAATGACAGCAAAATCGCCGAGATGAAAACCGGTGAAGGTAAAACGCTGGTCTCGACCTTGCCGGTTTACCTTAATGCGCTGTCGGGCAAGGGCGTTCATGTTGTGACGGTCAACGACTATCTGGCCCGCCGCGATGCGGAATGGATGGGGCAGGTATATGGCTTTTTGGGCATGTCGGTTGGCGTGATCATGCATGGCATGACCGACGACCAGCGTCGCTCGGCTTATCGCTGTGACATTACCTATGCCACCAACAATGAACTTGGCTTTGACTATCTGCGCGACAACATGAAATTCCGTCTGGAAGACATGGTTCAGCGCGAATTCAATTATGCCATCGTCGACGAAGTCGACTCGATCCTGGTGGACGAAGCCCGAACCCCGCTGATCATTTCCGGCCCGGCCGAAGATGGCTCGGCGATGTATATGGCGGTCGATCAACTGATCCCGAAACTGGTCGACGCCGATTACGAAAAAGATGAAAAGGCCCGTGCGGTTACCCTGACCGAAGAAGGTACCGAACATGCCGAACAGCTTTTAAGTGAAATGGGCATTCTGACCGAAGGCACATTATACGACATCGCCAATGTTCATCTGGTGCATCACACCAACCAGGCATTGCGCGCCCACAAATTGTTCCAGCGCGACACCGATTACATCGTCAAGGACAACAAGGTTGTCATCATTGACGAATTTACCGGTCGCATGATGGAAGGCCGTCGTTATTCCGACGGGTTGCATCAGGCACTTGAAGCCAAGGAACGGGTTGAAGTTCAGAATGAAAACCAGACTTTGGCATCGATCACGTTCCAGAACTATTTCCGGCTTTATCCGAAACTGGCCGGTATGACCGGTACGGCGTTAACCGAAGCCGAAGAGTTCGAAGAAATTTATGGTTTGCGCGTGGTGGAAATTCCGACCCATCGTCCGATTTCGCGTAAGGATTTTGACGACGAAATTTACCGGACCGCCGAAGAAAAATGGGATGCCATTGCCGATTTGCTGGTGGAATGCCATGCCCGTCAGCAACCGTGCCTGGTGGGTACCGTATCGATTGATAAATCGGAAAAGCTGAGTGCGCTTTTGAAAAAGCGCAAAATTCCGCATGAAATTCTGAATGCCAAGCAGCACGAACGCGAAGCCTATATCATCGCACAGGCCGGTGCGCCGGGGGCGATTACCATTGCCACCAACATGGCCGGTCGCGGTACCGACATTAAACTGGGCGGCAACGTGGAAATGCGGGCCGAACTGGAACTGGCCGATGTGCCTGATGCCGAACGTGAAGCTGGTATTGAACGGATTCGCCGGGAAGTGATCGAAGACCAGAAAAAGGTTCTGGAAGCTGGTGGTTTGTTTGTGCTTGCAACCGAGCGTCACGAATCGCGCCGGATCGATAACCAGCTGCGCGGTCGTTCCGGTCGTCAGGGCGATCCGGGGGCATCGAAATTCTTCCTGTCGCTGGAAGATGACCTGATGCGTATTTTCGGCTCCGAGCGCATGGACAGCATGTTGCAGAAGCTGGGCCTGGAAAAGGGCGAGGCGATCTATCATCCGTGGATCAACAAGGCCCTTGAAAAGGCGCAGCAGAAAGTTGAAGGCCGCAACTTCGATATTCGTAAAAACCTTCTGAAATTTGACGATGTTATGAATGACCAGCGTAAGGTCATTTATGATCAGCGCCGTGATTTGATGCAGGCCAAAGACGTTGCCGAAGACGTTGCCGAAATGCGTGCCGAAGTCATTGAAGGCATTGTTGCCCGCCATTGCCCGGAAAAGATTTACCCGGAACAGTGGGAAGCAACCTCGTTGCATGAAGAATGCCTGCGCCTGTTCGGTCTTGATTTGCCGGTATCAGACTGGATCAAGGAAGAAGGCATCGATCCAGCCCAGGTGCATGAGCGCATTGCCAAGGCCGTCGATTCGAAAATGGCCGCCAAGGTGGCCAATTACGGCAGCGACATTATCCGCCAGGTCGAAAAAAGCCTGCTTTTGCAGTTGCTTGATCAGTCGTGGAAAGAACATCTTCTGGCATTGGATCATTTGCGCCAGGGCATTGGCCTGCGCGCCTATGGCCAGCGCGATCCGTTAAACGAGTTCAAGCGCGAAGCCTTTAACCTGTTTGAAGAAATGCTGGGCATGTTGCGTGAACGTGTGACACAGATGTTATCGCATGTTGAATTGCAGTCCGCCCCGCGCCCCGAAGACCTGGAACCGCGCCGCCAGCAACAAATGCAGGAAAACCACCCGACCCCTGAAGGTGCCGCTACGGCAGCCGGGGAACGCCAGCAGGACACGGTGCAGTCCCGTCAGGGCAGCGTTGCCATTGATGCCAACGACCCCGCGACCTGGGGCCGCGTGTCGCGCAATGCGCCGTGCCCGTGTGGTTCGGGCAAAAAATACAAACATTGCCACGGCCAGCTTGCCTGATCGCGGGCCGTCATTTCCGATGCAAAAACGCGCTGTGTAAAAACGGCGCGTTTTTTTTATGGGGGAAAACGGGCTGTTGGTTTTGGGTAAAGCCAACGCCAAAAGATCGTCGATTTTTTAAAGTATATTTCCTTTAATATACTTTAACCGGGGCAACATCATGCAAAAACGTTTTGATCGGTTTGAGGATGCGTTCGTTGCCGGTTAAAAACGTGCCCAGCCCCACAACGGTGCCGATATGGCCGGTATCGGGAATTTTAACCAAGGTGGCCTGGGGCACCATTTCTGCCAGGCGAATGGAATTGCGCGGCAAAACTGTGCGGTCATCTTCGCCGGTAATCAATAACAGGGGCGGCATGCCCTGCAGGTTCTGATGGACGGGTTGGCTGTCGTCGGCGGGTGTATCGCCAAAAGCGATTTGGGTGGCGCGGACATCATAGGGATAAAAATCATAGGGGCCAGACAGCCCGATGATCCCGGCAATGTCGCTGCGTGCCATACCGACATTGCGCAAAAATTTCGGGTTGGCCACCAGTTGCATGGCGTTATAGGCCCCGGCACTGTGCCCGGCTAAAACGAGTTTGCGACCGTCAATATCATCGGCGTGGCGGGCTGCGTATTTTTGGGCAACGGCAACGGCCTGTGCGCCATCGGCGACGAAGACAGGATATTGCCTATCGGGTACCAGCCGGTAATCGGGAATGGCAACGGCATAGCCCATATCGACAAACCGTTTGGCAACAAAGGCGTATTTGCGCTTGTCCCCCGAATCCCACGATCCGCCATAAAACCACACAATCAGCGGGGCCGGGCGCAGATGGGGCGGGGGCAGGTAAATATCCATCTTTTGCCGGGCATCAGGCCCATAGGATAAGTCTGCCCGGTCGGGGGAAAGATCGCCTGCTTGCAAGCGATTAAAGGCCGCCAGCTTGTCGCAGCCTGCTAAAAACAGCGTGGCAAGCAAGGCATTGGTGGCAAGGATAAACAGTTTTGGGCGGGCCATGGATACCGGGCTGTTGTTGTGAATATGAGTTTATATACGCAAAAAAATGGCGAAAGGATCGCATCCCCTCTTGGCGGAAAATCGTTGGCGCGATAAAAACGCCCTATGACAGTTCAAAAACCAGATAGCGGCTGCATGTCGGTCGATTTGCGCCAGGGCCGCGTGCCGGAGCGTACCGTATTTGTCAGTGCCGTGGCACTGGTAGATGTTGATCATCGGGTGTTGATTGCACAGCGCCCCGAAGGTAAATCCATGGCCGGGCTGTGGGAATTTCCCGGAGGCAAGGTCGAGGCCGGGGAAACCCCGGAAATGGCGCTGGTGCGCGAGCTGAAAGAAGAGCTGGATATCGATATTACCGAAAGCTGCCTGGCACCGTTTACCTTTGCCTCTTTCACCTATGACGATTTCCATTTGATGATGCCGCTTTATTTATGCCGCGTCTGGAAAGGCGAGTTACGCCCGATGGAAGGGCAGGCGGTGAAATGGGTGCGGCCCATTCGCCTGGGCGATTATCCCATGCCCCCGGCCGATGTGCCGCTGGTGGCGATGCTGCGCGACTTTTTATAACCGTTTCCATTGTTCCTGTGGTCCGGTGAGGCGGCCAGATGAAATGAATGGGGCTTTGGGAAACGGTTGCGGATAACCAGCTGTGCATTAAAGGAAAAGTGCTTTAATGCGTGGTCGTGGTTATTTGTGCCATTGTTGCGACTGGCGAAAACGCCGGTTGGTGTCTATCTGCATTTCAGCGCGTGCCGGTCCCGGTGGGCGGTTCATTTCAAAATACGAGGGTGTTATGTCCAAAACTGTTCGCGCCTGTTTATTGATTATTGGCAACGAAATTCTTTCGGGCCGCACCCACGATAAAAACCTGCCTTATCTGGCCGAACAGCTTAACGATCTTGGTGTTCGCCTGGCTGAAACCCGCGTGATTCCTGATATTAGCCAAACCATTATCGATACCGTGAATGAATGCCGGGCAAAATTTGATTATGTGTTTACCACGGGCGGCATCGGCCCGACCCATGACGATATTACATCGGACTGCATTGCTGCCGCCTTTGGTGTGCCGTTAGACTTGAATGATGAAGCGGTTAAAATGCTGCGCAGCAATTATGCCAACCCCGATATTGATCTGAACGAAGCCCGCCTGCGCATGGCCCGTATTCCGCGCGGGGCTGAACTGATTGAAAACCCGGTCAGCAAGGCACCCGGATACCGGATGGAAAATGTGTATGTCATGGCCGGTGTGCCGATGATTATGCAGGCGATGTTTCAGGGCATCAAACATCAGTTGGTGGGCGGAAAGCCCCTGCTGTCGGGATCGGTTGGCGGCTATATTCCAGAGGGCATGATTGCCGAGGTTCTGGGTAAAATTCAGGATGAATTCAAAAATACTGATATAGGGTCCTATCCGTTCTTGCGTGAAGGGAAACTAGGGACCACATTGGTGGTGCGCGGCGAAGAGCAGTCCGATGTGGACGCGGCGGTTTTGCGCATTACCGATGCGATTATCGGTTTTGGCCGCGAGGTTGTTGCCGACGAACCGGTATCGTAACCTGCCCGCGTTATCCGATCCTGCGACATGAAAGGTTTTCGGTAATGCCTGACCACCTGGAATCAGCCGGTCTTCCGCCGCAAAAACCCGGCGAGGAATGGAAAATCATCAAATTTATGCTGACGCATATGATGTATGGCGGTGTCGGCTCGATCGTGTTTGGCGTTTTGACGCTGTATTTTGATATTGGCGGCATCTGGACGCTGGCGAATGCGTCGAGCGACACGATGATTTTTATCTTTTTGTTGTTTTTCGGGGTGTTCATCACCTTTGGCGGCATCAGCATGGGGGCTGGTGTGATGTTGCTGGGCAGTTTTTCCGACAATGACAAATACGATGATGAACGCCGCTATAACAAAGATGACGATGGCGCGCATTAAAGGAAATATGCTTTAACACGCCATCGTCATTCTGATCACGGCAGTTTTGATGCTGTGCCGTTATTTTGTATTGAGTGCTCAGGGGCGGTCGGCGTTGCTTTTTTTGCGCACAAAATGCGCAATCACCATGCCAACAATCCAGCAGACCAGCGGCACGGAAAAGATGTAATCAAACATCGGGTCGCTGGTGTCACCATTTGTAATCATCACGATATACCCCACCCAGCATGCTGTTAGCAAATAGCCCATGATCTTGAAGTAATGGCCGTTTGGCAGTTTCTTTTCTTGTGTTTCAGGCTGTTTCTGCCCGGCCTTTTCACCCGTCATTTTGATATTATCCCTGATATTTTATTGTACGAAACATACTTTCTAGCGTTCCAGCGTCAGGTCCTGCGGGTCTATCCGGTCCTGCCAGCCATGGCGGACCAGTTCTGGCACAACGTGATCTTCCTCGGGATAGCCGATGCATAAATACGCAATCAGCCGCCAGTGTTCGGGCACTTCTAACACCTGTTGTACGGTTTTAGGCTCCAGAATACTGACCCAGCCAACCCCGATGCCCTTAACCCGGGCGGCCAGCCATAAAAGCTGCACCGCAGCCACGGCAGAATAATCGAGCATTTCGGGCATGGTTTTGCGGCCCAGCCCCATGCCGGCTTCAGTTTCCTCGTCGGCAAAAACCGCAAGCTGCATCGGGGCCTGATCCATACCCTGCAATTTCAGCGAGGCATACAGCTTTGCGCGTTCGCCTTCATAATCGTTCAAGGCTTGCTGATTGGCACGTTCAAAACTGTCGCGAATGGCCTTGCGGCGTTCGGGTGCATTGACCTTTACAAACCGCCATGGCTGACAATTGCCAACCGAGGGGGCCAAACAGGCCTCGGCGATCAGGCCGTCAATATCGTCCTGGGGCAGCGGGTCGGTGCGAAACCGGCGCACATCACGACGCCATAACAGCAAATCTATGAATTGCTGTTGAAAGGCATGATCAAACACCGGTGGTGTCAGGTTTTCGCTGCCTTTTGGGTTATGTGAATTGCTGGTGCTTGCCGGGGGCAAGGAAATATCCTTTCTGGTCATGCGTGTCAGCCTGGGGCGCTCAAATAAATCTGGTCCACCCTAGGGGCTTTTGCGGCGAAATAGAAGCAATCAGTTGAAATTTGTCGCCTGGTTCTGACCGGGTGCCAGGTTTGATAAAAACGTCGATGCAATAACAGGTCTGCGAAACCCTAAAGATGCCTGCACAGTCATTGCCATCGTGATTTACATATTGAATTTCAGTGTCAGCAAGCCTGAAAGCGGGCCTTTGTCGGCTTGATCAAATGTCACGGTCTGGTTTATTTGCAGGCCAACATGGCCCGAAAGCCTTGTCCAGTAATGGTCAAACCCGCCGCCCAGTTTGACGGCATCGCTGTCGCTTTCGGTATTCACAAAGGGCTGCAAGGTGCCGTAATCGCGGGGTAACAGGGTGGAAAAGCGAAGCTCTCCCTTTACCCCTTCATAGGGCAGATCACCGGGGCTAAAGTTGCGAAAGGCTTCAATCGACGCATTCAGACCAAGCGGCGCATAGGTGTACTCGGTGCCCGAGAAATAGCGGCGCGACTGGTTCTGCCCGAAGCCTTCATTAAGGACGGACATGGTCTGGTTCTCGCCCATGAACGGCGTGACGATATGGTCGCCCATTTCAATGCGATAGCGGGCTTCGGCCTCGGAATCAAACAAGGTGGATGTTGCAACATGACCCGAAACAATTTCTCCGTTGGGGGTGAAATGTTTGCCATAGGATTCGCGCGCTGTAATCAAATTGCCGCTCAGGCGCAGGCTGAGCGGGGTTTGCCCCAGGTTTTGCTGCGCATCGAACCCGACAGACCCGGAATAGGTCATGCTGGAACTGGTGTTTTCATACCGGCTTGAAAGACCGGTGCGGGTGATGTCGCTGCTGCCAATGCCAAGGCTGCCATTGAGCTTTAACCAGTCGGTCATACGGGCAAGGAAATAGGGGGAAAAGGTGACGTTGTTTTCCCGATACAGGGTCTGACGTGCGGCAACGTCGCTTGCCGTGCTGCCCCAGCCAATGGCAATGCCTATGATGGTGGATGTATCGACGCGGTAATCAACCCCGGTGTCAACGGCAATCACGTCACCATCAAGGCCGGGGTTAAAGCCATCGCTGGCAACCTGGTTATCAATGCTTTGACGCGTACCATGCACCCAGATGCTCATGGCGCGTTCGGTGGCGCGGTCCTGTGTGGGAAAGGACCCGTTTGCACTGTCAAAATCAATGCGTTCAGCAAGCGACCCCAGGGCATCCCGCCCGCTATAGCTTTCGATTTGGGATGCAACATCGGTGCCCATTGCCAGGGCATCGTCGGGCTGGTCTTCGGGGGCAATGCTGCCGTCTAAAAACAGGGGTTGCAGGGTGTTGGTGACAAAATTGCCATCCAGCCGGTCTGAAAGCCGGTCAAGGTGTTCAAGCCGGTTTTTGTTCCGGGTCATGGTTTCGGTGCGAAGGATAGGCGATTCGGTGGTACGCAGATGTTTGTCCTGTGCGGCAAGGGCAGGATTTATCCACGGTGGAACAACCTGGTCTGGTGCCAGGGCCGAAACGGCAACGCAGGCTGTGCCGATGGCTATGATGCTCCAGCGCAGTTTCATCGTATGTTATTTCTCATGTCGCGGCTTTGCGGCAAGATGTCGACCTTGTTCCCTGCCGTTCCTTGCGTGATAACGGCGAAAATTGCCAATTTTGTGGGGCGGTTTGTTGCCCGGAATTCTTTTTGGCCCCTTTGGTGATAGCCTGGCCGGGTTACCGAATTATAAATCCCTGCAATAGAATGTTGCGTCGCGGGCAAAGCCGCGCTAGAAACCTGTCCTGTCTTTGGCGCGAATTGCGCCGGACGTTTCTGCCAAGTTCTTGCGGGCGTGGCGAAATTGGTATACGCAGCGGACTTAAAATCCGCCGGTCCTAACAGACCTTGCCGGTTCAAGTCCGGCCGCCCGCACCATCTTCCCCAATCCGTATTGCTGTTTTCTCCCTCGGTTTGCGGTTTTTCGTGCGCCGAAAATGTCGATTCGCGTTTGGGATGCGCGCCGATCAACCAGGATGCTGCCTGCTAAAAGCGGGTTTTGGGCATGCGCAGGCAGGTAAAACTCCTTCCTGGCGGTTGTTTGATCGCGCAGGGATTCGGCCTCCTTCATCTGGTCGCGGTGAGGTACGGTGCGGTTTAACCGCCTGTTTCGTGGATCACTTGCCATGACCCCAAGGGTAATCGTCGGGCGGTTTACCGGATGTAAAGGCGTTTCCGGTCACTGTGCGGCATTGTTTGGGGACGATCACAGGGTTATTGACGTGAGTGCGACGGAAAACAACGACGATCAGCCGCGTAAAAAAGAACGGTTTGGCAAATATGTTGCCCCGGAAGAACGCGCCAATAATGTCGTGCGCCAACTTGACGAGTTTTTGCGCAAAGGGCCGAAAAGCGGTTTGAAATATAACCGCTGGCAGCAATTGGCATGGTACGAGGTTGTTGACGAAATCAAACGGGCCGAAGCCGCCCAGAAAGGCCAGGATAGCCTGGCCAAAGCCGCCTTTTTAAGCCTGGCAATCGGGTTTGGGACCATCGGTTTCTGGGGCCTGGTTTTGCTGTCAGGAACCCGCTTGGGCCTGGTGGCGAGCGGTATTATAGTGGTGGCCGGACTGGTGATATGGCGGGCCCTTTCCAAGGCCAACTGGTTGAAATAGGCGAAGATCATGAATAACGATGCTGCCGAAACCCTGGCTATTCAGGCCATTGCCTTTGTTGCGGGCGACGATGAATTGTTGCAAGGGTTGCTGATGCAAACCGGCATGGATTTAAACGATTTGCGTGCAGGTATTGGTCATGCCGATGTGCAGCGCGGGGTGCTGGAATTTTTATTGTCGCACGAACCGTTTTTAATGCGCCTGGTCGAGGCCATTGATTGCCCGCCAGATATGCCTGCCAAAGCCCATGTCATTTTATCGGGTGGGCCGATCTGGCAGGATTAACGCCTGCGGAGGGGTGTTTTCTGGCAGGCCCCTTTACACGGGTTTGAAGGTGTCATCATTTGCCGTGCGATGGGCAAGGATCTGGTCAATCAGCCCCCATTCCAGTGCCTGTTCCGCGGTCATGAAACGGTCGCGATCCAGTGTTTTTTCGACCTCTTCATAGCTGCGTGCGCAATGCTCGGCATAAAGCGTGATCATACGATGTTTGGTCTTACGCATTTCCTCGGCATGGATCAGGATGTCGGATGCCTGGCCCTGAAAGCCGCCAAGGGGTTGATGCACATGCAGGCTGGCATTGGGCAGGGCCGCCCGGTGGCCCGGTTCGCCGGCCATTAATAAAAATGATCCCATCGAACGTGCCGTTCCCATGCACAGCGTATGAACCGGTGAGCGGATGTATCGCATGGTGTCATACATGGCGAGGCCGCTGGTGACGACGCCGCCCGGGGAATTGATATAAAGATGGATCGGTTTTTTGGCATTTTCCGATTCTAAAAACAGCAATTGTGCGCAGACAAGCGACGATATGGTGTCGTTGACCTCGCCATTAAGGAAAATGATCCTTTCACGCAGCAGCCGGGAATAGATATCGAACGCGCGTTCCCCCTGACTTGACTGTTCGACAACCATGGGAACGAGTTGCATCATGTTCTGCATTGGTAAAATCCGGTTTTTGGGGTGGCGCAAGTTCTGGTTCAGGCTGCGCGCATGAGGGCCAAACTATTGTTGTTTGCGGCATGTGTCATGCGGTCGGGTTTCGAACCGTTAAGGTCATGGACCACCAAAAGGCAGGTTCTGCCGTCTGGCAGGGGCGAAATGCGAAATGTAACAGTGCTTTGAAGAAACGGTGGTTCATTGTCCTGCATCTTGTAGGAAACTTCGTGGTCAGGGATCATGGATGCCGGTTCGGGATTGCCAAGAGCATTGTCTGGCAGCCATGTTTCCCGAAAGGCAGGAATGGTGATGGCGCGCCAGACCTTTTGTAGCGGAGCCTCAAGAGCGTATTGAAATACAAGCCTTTGGGCCGGTTTTTGGGTGTTTTTATCTGTCATTGGTCCATGTCCTTCAGTGTGGATTTGAGGGCATCAATACGTTCAGGCCAATAGGACCGATATTTTTCGACCCAATTTACAATCTGCATCAATCCCGTCGGATCAACGTCGTAATAAACAAACCGGCCTTGTCGCTCTTCCCGGATCAGTCTTGCATTTCGCAGGACCGTCAGGTGCTGTGACATCGCCGGTTGGCTGATGCCCATGCCTTCGCGCAAGGAACTGGCATTCTGGCGGTTTGCACGTGCCAGCTTTTCAAAAATTGTCCGCCGGGTTGGATCGGCAAGGGCTTTGAAGATGTCATGTTCAATCATGAAATCACATAAGCACAGACTTATGTGATCGTGCAAGACTGATTTTGACCATTTTCATTTTCTTTTGGGCGTGTGGTATTTCAGGGGGGTAAGCAGCCCCATGATGGGTCGCAAAAAAGGCGTGAATCTGTCAGGATTCGCGCCTTTTTTTAATATATTCGAAAATCAACGAAGATGGGGGTTAGAACAACGTTCCCAGCGGGGCGGTATCGTAACCGTAGACCCATATCAGAAGCGCAATGCCCAGAATGATCCGGTAAATGGCGAACGGGGTGAAGCTGGCCCGTTTTAACCACGACATCAGCACCGCAATCGTGATCAGCGCGGTGATGAAGGAAAAGCCAATCGCCAGCAGGACTTCGCGGTTAAGCTCCATGTTGCCGGCTTTGTGCAGGTCCAGCCCGGCCAAAAGCCCGGCCCCCATAATAACGGGAATCGACATCAGCATGGAAAACTGCGCTGCATCCGAGCGCTCATAGCTCATCAGGCGCGCCGCCGTCATGGTGATGCCCGACCGGCTGACACCGGGAACAAGAGCAATGACCTGCGCCAGACCAATAAAAATTGATCCAACCCATCCCATATGTTCGATCCGGTTGATGGTCATGCCAACTTTGTCGGCAAACCACAGGATAATACCGAAGACAAGTGTGGTCCAGGCGATGATCTCGACCGACCGCATCTGTTCCTCGATGCCGGATTGTTTAAAATAATAGCCAACGGCGACCACCGGAATGGTGGCAACCACAATGTGCAGGGCCATGCGGGCACCCGGTGTCATCCGGCCACTAAACAGGCGGAAAAAACCGACAATCATCGCAAGGACGTCGCGCCAGAAATAGATCAACACAGCCAGAAGTGTTCCGACATGAACCGAAACATCCAGCAGCAGGCCTTGGTCGGCTGCGCCGGTAATTGCGGGGGTCAGGACAAGATGGCCGGAAGAACTGATGGGCAGGAATTCAGTGATACCCTGAACGACTGCAAGAAGAATTATGTGCTGAAGAGTCACACCTGCCTCGGTGCTGATTTTTGAAGGGAGATCTGCTTATAGCAGCTTGTTTTCTCTCGGCGAATACCTGAATTAGTACCATTTCGGTACTAATTAAACTTTTATGACCGGGTATGAGCGCCTTGAAACCCGAGATTTCGGCGGGGCTTTTTGTTAAATTGGTCAGTATTATTGACCTATGGTGTATTTTGTGCTGGATTCTCGTTTCGCGGGCGGGTATATAAAGGTCCACTCCCGCAACAAAACAGCCTTTTTGGGGGCCGCCATGACAGAAAAGATGCTCAAATTTGTTCATCTTGAACAAAAATATCCGCAGAAGCGTGAAGCCGCTGAGCGTCGGACGGACTTTGACGAAATCTATGCCAGCTTCGAACCTGATGCCGCCGCCGATCAGGCCGGGCGGTGTTCGCAGTGCGGTGTTCCGTTCTGTCAGGCTCATTGCCCGCTTTATAATAATATTCCCGACTGGTTACGTCTGACGACGGAAGGCCGGATGGAAGAGGCCTATGCCATTTCGGCGGCCACCAACAATATGCCGGAAATTACCGGCCGCATTTGCCCGCAGGATCGCCTGTGCGAAGGCAATTGCGTGATCGAACAATCGACCCACGGTGCCGTTACTATCGGGTCGGTCGAAAAATACATTACCGATACGGCCTTTGAAAACGGCTGGGTCAAGGCGCCCGTCCCGGGGCAGGAAAATGGCCTGTCAGTGGGGATTATCGGTGGTGGTCCTGCGGGTATGGCGGCGGCTGAACAGTTGCGCCTTAAAGGCTATGACGTTCATATCTATGACCGCTACGACCGCATGGGCGGCCTGCTGGTTTATGGTATTCCCGCTTTCAAGCTGGAAAAACACATTGTTGAACGCCGCATCAGGCTGCTTGAAGAAGCAGGCATTGTGATGCACACCAACTTTGAAGTTGGCCGTGATGCCTCGCTCGAAGAATTACGCCGCAAGCATGACAGCGTGTTGATCGCAACCGGTGTTTACAAGGCCCGTGATCTTAAGGTACCGGGTGTCGGCCTTAAAAATATCTATCCCGCACTGGAATATCTGACCACGTCGAACCGTCAGGGCATGGGGGATGCCGTTCCGGCCTATGACGATGGCACGCTGAATGCCAAAGACAAGCATGTTGTTGTTGTTGGCGGGGGCGATACCGCGATGGATTGTGTGCGAACTGCTGTTCGCCAGGGGGCCAGGTCGGTGAAGTGCCTGTATCGTCGTGACCGTGCCAATATGCCCGGATCGCAGCGCGAAGTTGCCAATGCCGAGGAAGAAGGCGTTGAATTTGTCTGGCTGACCAACCCTGAAGCCTTTGTTGGTGATGACAAGGTAAATGGTGTGCGCGCGGTCAAGATGCGCCTTGGTGCCCCCGATGCCGGTGGTCGCCAAAGCCCCGAAGTGATCGAAAGTTCCAGCTATACGATGGAAGCCGACATGGCGATCCTGGCCCTTGGGTTCGAGCCCGAAGACCTGCCGTCTCTGTTTGAAGCCCCTGAACTGGGTGTTTCACGCTGGGGAACAGTGAAAATTGATTTCCGCTCGATGATGACCAATCTGGATGGTGTTTTTGCCGCCGGTGACATCGCACGGGGTGCGTCTCTAGTGGTTTGGGCGATCCGTGATGGTCGGGATGCTGCTGATCGCATTGACGAATATTTGCTGGCGCGGAAAGAAGCCGCCGCTTAAGCCCGCCGCCGCATTTTGGAGAACTAAGCCATGAACGAAATGATCAAGGATCACGGTGCCGAAGAAATTGCCCGGTTCGAGCGTAACGCCGAACACCTTACGGCAACCGGCCTGTATGATGTGGACGACGAACATAGCAGCTGTGGCGTCGGCCTGATTGGTGCGATTGACGGCAAGCCGCGTCGCGAAGTTGTCGAAGCCGGGATCGAAGCCCTCAAAGCGATCTGGCATCGCGGTGCGGTCGATGCCGATGGCAAAACCGGTGACGGTGCCGGTATCCACCTTCAGGTGCCGCAGGACTTTTTCAAGGCGCATCTAAAGCTGATCAATCAGGAAGCACCCGATTCCATGATTGCGGTTGGCCAGGTGTTTTTGCCGCGTATCGACATGTCGGCACAGGAACGCTGCCGCGCGATTGTTGAAACCGAAATTCTGAAAATGGGCTATTCGATCCTTGGCTGGCGTCAGGTGCCGGTCAATGTGTCGGTGATTGGTGAAAAAGCCAACGCAACCCGCCCGGAAATCGAACAGGTTCTGGTCGGCGGCCCCGCAGCGGTTGATGATGAACAGTTTGAAGTCGATCTGTATGTCATTCGCCGTCGCATTGAAAAAGCGGTGATGTCGGAATCGATCAAGGATTTTTACATCTGTTCGCTGTCATGCCGTTCGATCATTTACAAGGGTATGTTCCTGGCTGAACAGGTTGATATTTTCTATCCTGATTTGCGCGACGAACGCTTTACCTCGAATTTCTGTGTGTATCACCAGCGTTATTCGACCAACACATTCCCCAGCTGGCCTTTGGCACAGCCGTTCCGTGTGCTTGCCCATAATGGCGAAATCAACACGCTGCGCGGTAACGTCAACTGGATGAAAAGCCACGAAGCCCGCATGGGGCATGAAGCTTTTTCGGAAACGATTGAAGACGTCAAACCGGTTATTCAGCCCGGATCATCAGACTCGGCAGCCCTTGATGCCGTGTTTGAACTGATGGTGCGTGCCGGTCGTGATCTGCCGATGGTTAAAACCATGATGGTGCCCGAAGCATGGTCGAAAAAAGCGACCACGCCGGACAGCTATAAAAACCTTTACGCCTATTGTAATGCGGTTATGGAACCGTGGGATGGCCCGGCGGCGCTTGCGGCTTATGGCGGCAAATGGCTTTTGGGGGGCACCGACCGGAACGGCCTGCGTCCGCTGCGCTATGCCGTGACCGGCAATGGCCTTCTGATTGCCGGTTCCGAAGCCGGGATGGTTCATATCGACGAGGAAAGCTGCATCGAGAAAGGCCGCCTCGGGCCGGGACAGATGATTGCGATCAACCTTGCCGAAGGCAAGCTGTATCACGATACCGAATTGAAAGATAAGCTGGCACATCGTCGTGACTGGTCAAAATGGGTGGATCGGACCAAGGTTCTGGATGACCTGTTGTCGCCGGAAAAAACCGAACCGGCCCATTTTAGCAAAGATCATCTTTTGCGGATGCAAAAGGCAATGGGCCTGTCACACGAAGACCTTGAACTGATCCTGCATCCGATGGCCGAAGACGCCAAGGAAGCGATTGGCTCGATGGGGGATGACACCCCGCTTGCGATCCTGTCGGATCGGTATCGCGGTATGCATCATTTCTTCCGTCAGAATTTCGCCCAGGTGACCAACCCGCCGATCGACAGCTTGCGCGAAGCCCGCGTCATGAGCCTGAAAACGCGCCTTGGCAACCTTGGCAATATTCTGGAAGAAGACGAAAACCAGTGCGATCTTCTGCAGCTTGACAGCCCGGTTTTAACGACCGGCGAGTATGACGCCATGCGCGATTACATGGGCGACAGTGCTGTCGAGATTGATACCACGTTTGATATTAATGCTGGTGCCACCGCCCTGCGTGATGCGATTACCCGTATCCAGAAAGAAGCCGAAGAAGCCGTTCGTGGCGGTGCCTTGCATGTTATCCTGACTGACGAGCGCATTGACGCAACCCATGCGGCCATTCCGATGGTTCTGGCTGTTGGTGGTGTTCACAGCTTTTTGGTTAAAAATTCGCTGCGGACTTATATTTCGCTCAACGTGCGTTCGGCTGAGTGCATGGATGTGCATTATTTTGCTGTTCTGATTGGTGTGGGTGCGACCACGGTGAACGCCTATCTGGCCCAGGAAGGCCTTTTGGATCGTTATGCCCGTGGCCTGTTCCCGAACATTCACAGCACGGCCGAAATCATGCAGCGCTTTAAAACCGCGATTGATCAGGGTCTGTTGAAAATCATGTCCAAGATGGGCATTTCGATCATCAGTTCCTATCGTGGCGGCTATAACTTTGAAAGCATCGGCCTGTCGCGCTCGCTTGTGGCCGAGTTCTTCCCCGGTATGCCGTCGCGTATTTCGGGCATTGGTCTTCAGGGTATTCAGCGTCGCACGATTGCCCAGCACAAAGATGCCTTTTCCGGTAATGTTGTCAGCCTGCCGGTTGGCGGGTTGTACAAATACCGTCGCAGTGGCGAACGCCATGTCTGGACCGGTCCGCTGATCCATACCTTGCAGTCTTCTGTCACCACGGGCAGCTATAATACCTTCCGCAAATTCAGCGAAGGCCTGCGCCAGCGCGAACCGTTGCATCTGCGCGACCTGCTGGATTTCCGCAGCGACCGTAAACCGGTGCATCAGGAAGACGTTGAAAGTATCACGCAAATTCGCAAGCGTTTTGTAACGCCTGGTATGTCGCATGGTGCGCTTTCAACCGAAGCCCACGAAGCCCTGGCCATTGCCATGAACCGGATTGGTGCCAAGTCCAACTCTGGCGAAGGTGGGGAATCGCGCGAACGTTTCCGTCCGCGTTCCAACGGGGACAATGCCCGTTCCTCGATCAAGCAGGTGGCTTCTGGCCGCTTTGGTGTGACGGCTGAATATTTGAATAACTGTGAAGAAATTCAGATCAAGGTCGCCCAGGGGGCAAAGCCGGGTGAAGGTGGCCAGTTACCGGGCTTTAAGGTGACGGTGGAAATCGCCCAGTTGCGCCATGCAACACCGGGTGTGACCCTTATTTCACCGCCGCCGCACCACGATATTTATTCGATCGAGGATCTGGCACAGCTGATCTATGACCTCAAGCAGATCAACCCGCGTTGCCGCGTGTGCGTGAAGCTGGTGTCGCGTTCGGGGGTTGGTACCATTGCCGCAGGTGTCGCCAAGGCCAAGGCCGACGTGATCCTTATTTCCGGTTACGATGGGGGAACGGGGGCAAGCCCGCAAACCTCGATCAAATATGCCGGTATTCCGTGGGAAATGGGCCTGTCCGAGGTTAACCAGGTTCTGACCCTTAACAATCTGCGTCACCGGGTGAAGCTGCGTGTGGATGGCGGTTTTAAAACCGGTCGCGATGTGGTGATTGGTGCGATGCTCGGTGCCGAAGAATTTGGTATCGGTACGGCATCCCTGATCGCGCTTGGATGCATCATGGTGCGTCAGTGCCATTCCAACACCTGCCCGGTTGGCGTTTGTACCCAGGACCCGGCATTGCGGGCCAAGTTTAACGGCACGGCAGACAAGCTGGTCAACCTGTTCACTTTCATGGCCGAAGAGGTCAAGGATGTGCTGGCCGAGCTGGGCTATGATAATTTGCAGGACGTGATCGGGCGTTCCGATTTGCTCCAGCAGGTTCACCGGGGTGCAAAAGACCTTGTTGACCTTGACCTGAACCCGCTGCTGGCCCAGGCCGATGCTGGCGGGCATCCGCGTCATTGTACGACGGTTGGCCGCAACGAAGTACCCGATACCCTTGATGCCCAAATGATCAAGGATGCGCGTCCGCTGCTTGATGACGGCGAAAAAATGCAGTTGCAGTATAATATTCAAAATACACAACGTGCCATTGGGACGCGCATTTCCAGCCTGATTACGCAGAAATACGGCATGTTTGGCCTTAAACCCGGCCATTTGCATGTTCGTCTGCGCGGTTCTGCCGGGCAGTCTTTGGGGGCGTTTTCGGTTCAGGGCCTTAAAATTGAAGTCCACGGCGATGCCAACGACTATGTTGCCAAGGGCCTTTCCGGTGGCACCATTGTTCTGCGTCCGCGTCCGTCAAGTGCGCTTAAAACCAACGAAAACACCATTATCGGCAATACTGTTTTGTATGGTGCAACGGCAGGCAAGCTGTTTGCCGCGGGCCAGGCCGGGGAACGTTTCTGTGTTCGTAACTCCGGTGCGACTGTGGTGGTCGAGGGATGTGGTTCTAACGGTTGTGAATATATGACGGGCGGGACTGCCGTTATCCTTGGCGATGTTGGCGAAAACTTTGGTGCTGGCATGACCGGCGGTATGGCCTTTATTTATGACCGTAACAATCACTTTGGCGATGTCGTCAATGACAGTTCGGTTTTGTATCAGCGTATTGAAACCCCGTATTGGGACGATCTGTGCCGTAGCCTGATCGAGGAACATGTTGCTGAAACCGACAGTGGTTTCGCACGCAACCTCCTTGATAACTGGGACCGCGAGCGTGGGCACTTCTGGCAGGTTGTGCCAAAGGAAATCGTCGACAAGCTGGAAAACCCTATTCGCTCGCAGAGCGAAAATCAGGCAACTGCGTGACCTCGGTCACGCAGCTTGCGTAAGCTCCCTTGTCCACACACCCGGACAAACCAACTTACCCCGCATCTTGGTGCGGGGTATCTTTTTTGGGGAGAAGTTTGCAATAGCGGCGCTTGGCGAAGGCACAAGGCTTGGGTCTGGATGTGTTTAAGGGAAATGTGCTTTAGAGCAGCAAATCCAGATAGGTGCCGCGCCGTGCCGAATGGTCGATCTGGTCGGCGGCAATCAGGTTTCGCAGGCGGGCAAGCTGGCTGAGGATATCAAGCTCGGTCGAGGGACGATCTGTCGCAGAACGGCGATTCCCGGCGTTATTGCTGGTCCGGCCCGGACCATGACGGTGCGGGGCTTCGGTAATATCGCCAGTGCTGGTACGTGAACTGCCAAGCGGTGGTAGTGCCATTATGCTTCCCTTGTTAGCCTGAGACTATTCTAGGGGGTTTTTGTTGAAATCTGAACCGTTGTGTTGAGGTGTTGCAGTTTTTGCCATTTTATTTGCACCGTTTGGCATTGGTGTTCGATGACCACCAAAGAAAGAGGGCAGCACTTATGCTGCCCAGTAGAAGCCAACGGGGAGGGAGGCGATGAAAGAATCAGGTCACGATATTGACCCGTGTGCCACGGGAACCACTGGTTTCCAGAGGCTGATAATCTGTCACGATAGAGGCGATGCTTTCCATCAGGCCTTCGGCCTTTTTCATCGACGACCCGGCAGCACTCAGGGGAGCGCCCTCCGCACGTTGTGGTGTGACCCGGTCTGACAGCGCCTGTTGCGCCGAGCTTAAGCCTGAACCGATTGAGCCGACCATGATGATGTCCTCGCCTTTTGCGCCGGATGCGCGATGCTATCGAAAGCGTGCATGCGCCAAACGGCATTTTCATCGTGTTACTAAATATATATGTCTGTTTTGGCGAATTTGAAGTGATGGCTGTCACAAACCGATAGAAAAATATGAAACCCCAAAGAAAACGCCCCTGACGGGCAGGAGCGTTAAGAATTTTGACCGGTTTTTTGGCTTTGAGGTTCGCTTCAGGTGCGGCGGCGTTCTGCTTTTTGCACCAGGGCCTCATGTATCGCCTTTTGCAGTTGTGCCGGGCGGAATGGCTTTTTGACGAAAATGTATTCACCGAGCATTTTTTCCATTTCCTGGCGGGTTCGCGCCGGGTATCCCGACATGAAAACAATGCTTAGATGTGGGTACCGACGCAAAGATTCAATCGCTAATTGCGTTCCACTTAGTCCTCTCATGACCACATCGCTTAAGATAATATCGATCTTTTCGTCATCTTTCTGCTCGGCCAGAATTTTCAGGGCCTCGTCGGCATTCTGTGCGCAAATGGCGTTAAAACCGGCATCTTCGAGAATGATTTTTGCCGTGGTACGCAGGGATGGCTCATCGTCAACAATCAGAATACGTTCGCCATTGCCCGGGTGGTAGCTGATGGTGTCGATTTTCTGGGTGGTAACAGGGCCAGGTTCGCAACGCGGTAGATAGATGGAAAAGGTTGTGCCTTCGCCTTCGACAGTCTGCACATCGATGCAACCGTTTGATTCCTCGACCCAGCTATGAACAATCGACAAGCCAAGCCCGGTGCCTTTGCCCGGTTCTTTGGTCGAATAGAACGGCTCGAATATATGGTCCAGAATTTCATCTGGAATGCCGGTTCCGGTATCCTGCACGGTAATGACCACATAATCGCCCGGTGCACAATCGGGGCTGGTGATTTCATCAAGCGGGTCGCGTTGATCTTCTTCGGGTATTCTTTCTGAGGAGCAACTGATTTGAAGATTTCCGCCATTTGGCATAGCATCGCGGGCATTGATCGCCAGGTTAAGAATGCAGGCTGAAAGCTGGGTCGGGTCAACCCGTGTATAAAGGGCGGTTTCGCAGGTCCAAATATCCAGGGTTATTCGATGCTCCAGCAACGTGGTCAGCAATTTTTCCATATCAAGAACGGCATCATTAACCTGAACAACGGTTGGCTGTTCGACCTTGCGACGCGAAAACATTAAAAGCTGGTCGGCAACGCTGGTGGCGCGTTCGCCAAGCGAAATAATGTGGCCGATATATTCCTTGACCCTCTCATGATCGTCGATCCGGGCGCGGGCAACTTCAGCAAAACTGAGGATACCCGCCAGGCAATTGTTAAACTCGTGGGCAACACCCCCGGCCATCTGGCCGACAGCTTCAAGTTTCTGCGACGTGGCAAGCTGGCGTTGCAGGGCGTGCTGTTCCTCGGTTGCCTGATGTTGTGCAGTTACGTCGCTGCCCGTACCACGATAACCCTTGAAGACACCATCGAGATCAAAAACAGGGACACCATTGATGCGACCAAAATGATCTTCGCGGTCCTTGCCTTGCCACGAAAATTCAAAATTCTGAAAGGCAAGGTGGCTTTCAAGGCGGCTCATCAGCACGCCCCAGCTTTCGTGGTCGCGTGCGGTCAAACCCAATGTGTCAAATCGCTGTCCTTGCGGGGAGCCGTGCAGTTCCTCGATCAGCTGATAGAATTTGTATGATGCAAAGGTAATGCGCAGATCCGGGCCCATTTCCCAATACCAGTCGGCCGAGGACAGGGTAAAGTCGCGGAAGCGTTCTTCGCTGTCGCGCAGGGCATCCTGTGCAATCTGGTGCTGGGTGGTGCGGCGTTCCAGGCTTTCGGCCATGGCATTCAGGCCGCGTTCAAGGGAACCGATTTCGTCCTGGCGGGCCGGGTGCAAACGGGCGCCAATTTTACCAAACTGAATATCGCTGACAAATTGTGCGACAACGGTCAGGCGGCGCAATACAGCCTGTTGCATCAGTAAAAAGATCAGGCCCGATGTCAGGAACAGGCACAATAAAGACCCGATCAGCAAAACCGACTGCATACGGTTCTGGCTTTCTTCAAGGCCGACGGTCGAGACCTTTAAATAAACAAACATGAACGGCTGTGTGGCATTCAGGCTGAAAAGCGGCGTAATACTGATCATTTGCCGGCCGCTGTCGTCATGGATTGTAAAGAGTTTCGGTTCAACAACATCAGAGCCAAACCAGGACTGCGGGTATTTGTTGAGGTCGGCGATGTTGGCGCCGATCAGGGCCGGGTCCATTGAATGGTATATTGTACCGTCAAATCCTATGGCCATGGCATCAATCACATGGGGGCCAAGCAGGCGGCGCAATTGATCCTTGTCGCTAAGGATTGAAATTTTAAGCTGTTCTTCCTGGATCAAACGGCCAGGAGCACTGATTTGTTCTGCTGTGCGACGATCAATTTCTGCGCCGAAATACTGGATGTAATATCCACCAAACAGACCGAGAAAAATGGTTTCGACAATAACAATGGCAAAACCGATTTTGAACGCCAGGCTACCAAACAGCCGGTCGAACAGTTTTTTCAACTTACCCTCTACCCCTGATCCGGTCGTCTCCCGGCTGATGTCGATTACTTGTTCTCAATGTAATATTGCGCCGGATTTGTCGGTGCCGGTGTGGCAAAGCTCCAGGCGGCGGGCATTACCTTGGGAACGTTTTTGAAATTATTTGCGACAATTCCCTTGCGGTTTGGCGGAAGCGCGACACCCATAACATAAAACTGATCCGCACTGATGTCGAGAATTGCGCGCATGAGTTTGTTTTGTTGGCTGGCGTCCGCTGTCGTCTTTAACTGGTCATAAAGTGACAGTTGTTTTTGAACGATTGGCGGTGGCGCTTTTGCCATTTTGCTTGTGTGATCAAGGTACCAGGCCGCCCAGGCTGGCGCGTACCAGGAATCTTTCGAGATCGGCAAGTAGTTGATGGGAAACAGCATGGCGTCCAGGCCGCCATCACCGCCCCAGGCTGTGGCATCGAAATCATTGTCTTTGCGCTGGTCGTAAAACTGGTCGCGGGCAATATTGCGTGCGGTCACATTGATGCCCAGTTTCCGCCAGTACGAGACAACAACGTCGAGGATTTCAAACCGGTTGCTGCCAACGGTATCAATGTTGAAGCTGACCCGGTTGCCATTTGGCAGCAACAAAAACCCCTGGCTATCACGGTTGATCAACCCCGCTTTGGCAAAATAGTCCAGCGCCAGGTCGGGGTCATATGTAATATACTGGCGTGCCAGAACCGAATGAAATAACGGGCTTTCGGGCCGGGGGGCTGCCTGATGGGGCAGGGCTGTTGGCATGAACTGGTCGATGATGGCGTCGCGGTCAAAGGCATAGGACAGGCCGATGCGAAAGTTTTTGTTCTGAAACAGCGTGCGCAAAACCGGGTCGCGATGGTTCAGGTTAAGTGACAGGGTCAGCTTGTTCATGTCACTTTCGATCAGTGTAAAAGACGACATGTCTTTGCGGCGCGCCAGAATTTCATCGGTGCTGGTGCTGATATGGCGTTCTTGCATGTTGATGCCGCCATCCATCGCCAGTTTGATGGCATCGGTTTTGTTCTCAACCAGTTTGAACGACACAGTATCGATATAGGGCAACTGGCGACCGGCCGGGTCGATTTTCCAGTAATACGGGTTCCGTTTGGCGATCAGCGGGTCCTGTTTGCCATACACCCCGGTGAGCAGCCACGCATTCAGGGTTGGCACGTCAGGATGGCGCCAGCGCGATGGGTCGTCAATTGTGCCAGGCTGGCCAAAGACATTGACGAAACGGTCCTGCCAATTGGCGAACCCCCGTTCTTGGGCCTCGGCATCGGCATCGGGGTTATATTTCGGCAGATATTTCTTAAGGTAATGCGCCGGGTATGAAATCGGTTCGACGGCTTCTGGTTGGGCCAAAAAGGTGGGGAACAGGCCATAGGGGGCGGCAAAATGGAATGTGACCGTATAATCGTCGATTTTTTCAACACGAACCGGCAGGCCACCGCAGGTCAGCCAGTCAGGGACGGTTGATGTCAGAGCCGGGTTTTGTAAAATATTTTCATACCAGAACAAAATATCTTCGGCATTGAACGGTTCGCCATCGGACCAGCGCATGCCAGGGCGCAGGCGGAACGTAAAATCGGTGGCATTTTTGTTGGCCTGAAAAGACAATGCTACATTGGGAACCGTACCGGTCCATTGTGGGGTCCAGCGCAAAAGCGGCTCGTAACCAATGGTGCGGATAAACAAGGCATAGTCGCGTTTGGCCAGTTGTGCCATATCCCATGTGCCACCATAGTTGCCCAGGCTGTCCACGGGCGATACGATCATGGGGGTACGGGGCAACCGGTCTTCGACCGGTGGCAACTGGTTGTTTTTTACCAGGTCATCAAACAGGGGAGCCTGCCCGAATTCCGCTGCATGGCTGCTGTTCGCGGTGATCGCAAACGCAAGGATAACCGTGACAATTACGGTGCAGGTCTGGAAAATATTTCGGGGCACGCAGGGCTCCACTGATTTATGCTTTGGTATTATAGCAAGCGGTACGTATCGTGTCCGCTATCCATAGGTGGTGAATAGAGAAAAATTGAGCCAAGGTAAAGATTTGATAGCGTTTATTTGATTATCCTCACGAAAAATTCACGACAATAGCTTTGGGCAGCATTTGTTTACGGTGGTTTCATTCATGATGCTGAACTGGCATCGACATTACGGGATAAGTATAGATGATAGATTACAATGGTATGATAAATAAGCAATTCTGCATCTTTGATCCAAATTATATTTCACAACAGAAAAAATTCGCCAGCAGGTTGTCCCCTCTGGAAGATCGGCTTTCAACCTTGCAAGAGCAGGGCAACAGCATGGCCGCATCAGACCAAAGGATGATCGAGTGCAAGTGGCTTTTGCAATACACGGCGGACTGGAATTCGCTTCAGGAGGCTATCGGTAAGCTTGCCGAGTCGCTAAAAGACACAAATCAGGACTGGGCTGAGGAACAATCATCGATCGATGGGTCCTGGGGGCCTTGCTATACGCAATGGTTCCTGAAGGTTGATGCCATGATTGATGCGGTCAATGAACTGGCGGACCAGGGTGAGGCACCGCAATATCCGTTCGATTTTCTGGCACCGATTGCCACCATCGAGGGGATGCAGAACTGGCTGAATGATCAACGCACCTCGAAAATTTGTGTCGATGGCATTGATCGCCGTGATGCGCTGGGGGCCGTGAGTGCGGCCTTGTCGGAAATGTGCTTCAAAAGCGAAATCCGTGATTATTTCCGCCAATATGTCAAAGGCTTCGATCTTAGCGATGATTATATCGCAGCTTATAAAACCTGGCTTGAAGCCTGGCAGGACCCGGAAACCGGTTATTGGGGGGCGTGGTTTGAGCAGGAAGACGGGCCGATTGTCAAAAGCACGGATCTGAGCCTGAGCTTTCACAATATTTCCTATCAGCACGGCAAAGTTGCCTATTGGCCAGAAATATTCGCCACCACATTGTCGTTGCGCGATGGCACCTATCCTTATGGATGGAAACACAATGGCGATTTTAACAACCACAATAATTATGATGTTGCCAAGATTTTCGCCGAAGGCTGGTCCAGTGTCGATGATGCGGCACACCAGCAGGCCAGCGACGACCTGTCGACCCTGCTTGATTGGTGCCTGAATGTCTCCATGACGCAGGATGGCGGCTTTATTGACGATGACAGCTTTTATAATTCGGTTGGCGCTGCCTATTATTACGGTGTGTCGTTTCTTGACGAAATTGGCTATTTCGACCCGTCAAAATGTTTCTGGACCGACGAAACCTTCCCCGAAGGTTCGGCCTTGTGCTGCAAAATCCAGAAAAACATCAAATCCCATGATCTTGATGATGACGAAGCCGATGCCGCAATGGAAAAGCTGGTCGATGCATGTGGCGATTGCAGCAAAAGCAACAAGCGGCGCACTGTCCATTAAGGCATAGGGTAAACGCGCCAATCACGTTGCCGCGGGCTTGATATTGGCAGGGCAGGGGGCAAACATCTCTCTGCCTGTTTGCCTTTATGCCAAAAGCGGGGCATCGTCAGCATGATCGAGATTTAACTTGTTTGCGACGGGGATCGGATCAACACTTCATTATGAACCCTGAAGACACCAATATTCCGGCCATGCCGATGGCAAGTAAACCTGCGCCACCCTTGCCGCGTCAGTTGCCAGGGCGTGCGCCGCAATTAACGTCTAATCGGGGTGCCAGCAATGCTGTGGCCGCAACCGGGATGCCTCATGCACTGCAAAATGATGTGACCCTGGCCCTGGACGGGGTTGAAGGGCGGATCGCGCAAAACCTGATGCATCGCACCAGTGCACTGGTTGATACCGAACCCGACCGGGCATTGGCCGTGCTGCGGCGCTGGTTGCATGAACCATCATGAGGGTGCCCGATGTCTTCCCTGTTTAAATTGCGACCCCATATTAACCCCGTTGATGTCGCATCAAAGCTGTCGGTATGAAGGTGGGGCAGGTTTAAATTGGCGGGTAATTTGACGGGTTTTTTGGGGCAGCTTTTGCCACTGTGTTATGAGCGTTTTCGGGTGAAGTTCCTGTCGGGTCCATGTCGATGCTTGCGCCGTGCCCGTGCGGTGCTGGCGGTTTTCGCTGCGACCTGTGTGCTTGTTGGCACCTCGGCGCTGGCGATAAACCCGGCACAGGCGGCGGTTTGCCCTGCGGTTAATCCCCCGGAAATCACGTTTGATTTTATTCCCAAATCCCCGCAACTTGATCGCAACCGGTCGGTTAAATGGCTAAACCACAAGGGGGCGTCGCATAATTCGGGCTGGTTTGTCACCGGGCTTACCCGTTATGCCATGCAGGCAAAATTTGAAATGCGGATTGAACCGGTTGCCCTTGGGGACGGCAGTTATTGTTTGTTGCCAGCCCTTATTCACCCCACCGTCACAGTCAGCGAACATTTGGTTTACATTGCCAGCGAATTGCCCCGGGGAAGTTGTGAATATAACGTTGTTTATGCCCATGAAGGCCAGCATGTGGCGATTAACCAACATATGGAACTTGATATTCGCAATGCCTTGCCAAAGTTTTTAGACGCAGTAACAAGCGATTTTTCGCAAATGCAGCCCCTGTCACCCCGGCTGGCGGCATCGCGCATTCGTAATTTGCTGTCGAAATATGGCCGCGATTTCAAATTGTTGCTGGCGAAAATAGACAGAAACCGCCAACTCGATCATGGCAAGATTGATACCGCCGCTGAATATGACCGGTTGTCTCATGCCTGCGGGCCAAACTCTGCCTTTCAAACAACGTTGCCTGCCGCCATGCGCAAATAATGAGCAGGTTTGTTGGTGTCTGCCTTCGTCTCTGGTCGA
>TARA_R110001583_G_scaffold26456_2_pt1 | contig 74580 bp, 62 predicted proteins | sample TARA_R110001583 | Tara Oceans TARA_R110001583 (sample SAMEA4398432) | marine metagenome | biome: Polar Biome; feature: [MES] marine water layer (ENVO:01000295) within the mesopelagic zone...; material: water (ENVO:00002006), including particulate matter (ENVO:01000060) such as...... | reverse complement strand
GCTACACACCATCTCATAGACTCACGACCTTTTTTGTTGATCATTTGTAAGTTGTTTTGCCCATCATAATTTGACTGATCAACAAATACCATTCTATAAGACTCTAGTGAATAACCTGAAACAGGGTGCTTCGAACGAGCTTGTGCAACAGCTCCATGATCAAACAATGGTAACTTAACCACGTTCACAGAGTGTCCATCAATATGCTCATAAGAAGTAAAATAACCACTCATACCTAATGATCTACCAGAACCAGTTATGAATCTGTTCTCACCACCTACTTTCCAAGTATTACCTGAAAAGTGTGATTTAAGAGCTTCATCAAATTCTCTAGCGCCACCAGTACCTGTATAAAGAGTTATTTGTTTTTTAGCCGCATCAGTCATTTGATAAAATAAATCACCAATGAGGTTTTTTAATTTAGACTCAGTCATAATAGAGTAACTGTCTTTATTAACAATTTGCTCTAGTAGACCAGGTCCTACGATTACAGGTTGTCCATTCTCATCCTTCATGTAAGTATGTCCGTTAGCATCATAAGTTTTTTGTCCGTACCAGTAATACATTTCACATTCTTCTTTGAAATCAAGCATGTGTAAGTACTCCTCGTAATCCATCCAAAGTTTAGTAGTTTTTCCACCTTTTGTAGGTAAAGAAAATTCAGCTACATAATCTTTAGCATTTCCAGACATATGGTAAGATTTTCTAACCGTAGTTAGTTTGTTTCTTACTTTACCTGGAGTTTCCCAGTTTGAAGCATTACCTCTTGAGAAGTCTACTCCTACAGGTGCATACATTTGAGCCCAAAGTGCTCCTTGTAAACAATCTGCTGCTCCAACTAATGCTGCTGCATCTGGATTTACTAATTGTAATGTGTACTTATAAGAAGTACCCATTGCTACCATTTCTGGCTCCTTCATAATTCTAGCTTGTACTCCTGACTGTGATACTATCACGTAAGGAAATACAAAGTGTTTGTCAGGAAATTCCAACTCGAAAGTTGAGCCTCCCTGACCTGTTGTTGCACCTGCTAAGGTTGTAACCACTGGTCTCGTTCTTAATCTATGTGTTGCCACACGATATTCATACTCCAAGCGATCAATAGACTTAACATTACCAACACCTTCTGTTAAGAAAGATAGAGGAAATCTTTTATCATCTTTACCTGCTAAATGAGTAATAATCGGAGATAGTTCAGTGGGCCTTTGCAACAATGCATTTGAGAGACTGTTCATGTCTGTCATCTGCGAGTCGTTGTAAAACGTCTTTTGGACGCTTATGTTTGTTCCATTTGGCATATCTAATTATTTTAGTGGGTCCCTATCTCCCGGTTACTTAGGGGTTACTTTTATTTTATTTATATATTAAGATCTAGATCATCAATATTAAACTTCGTATTTCGTTTAGAAGAACGTCTTGCACTTTTAACAGTTTCTTCTCCTTTAGAAATTCTTTCTTTTAAAGATTGAACACTCTTAGTTCGTGCTTTTGTATTAATTATTGTATTAAGGTCAAATCCTTTATACATAAGATAATCAATAGCTAATTTTACTTCCATATCAGCTTCTTGATGATCAACATCTCGTTGTGTGAAACCATCTTTGTTTATTGGTCGAGATAGATAATTAAAAAAATTATTCTTATCTTTCTCGGTTACTTGAAGTCCTGCAAATTCTCTAGACTCTTCAATAGTAATAGCTACATCGTCCCAGAATTCTTTTAAGTTTTCTGCTTCTTCTGCTCGAGTTTCACGTTGAGTATTCAATAATTGCTCTCGTTGTACTGCCTGATTCTTTCCTAATGCTTTTCTAGCTGCCTCAGCTTTTGAAAATAATTTACCTGTATCTTCAAAATCTTCAAGTATTTCTTTTATAAACTCATTTTCATGACCTTTAGTTTGTAGATAATCACCTAAAATAGCTTTTTGACTACGAACATCATTTTCTTGAAGGTTAAGTTTATTATAATCTAAATTAGGATCATAAGCATTCATAAAGTTTTGAGAATCTCCACCTTCTAAAACATATTGTAAATGTTGTTTTACCAGAGGAAATTTTTCAAGAACTTCTTCCATTCGTTCATCTGCCATAGTCGAAGCAATGTCTTTAGTCATCTGAACTAACCCCTCGGTTGTATCCTCATACTCCTCATCTACTTCATATCCTAGTTTATCTAAAACTGAATCTACAATTGTATCTTCACGATCATCGTCCTCATCATCCTCATCATCCTCATCATCAGTATCGTCTCCATCTAGATATTTTTCATCTACTTCTACATCATCTTCATTTTCGTCGTCTAAAACGGGATCTATAAGATCTTCGCTTTCTTCTACTTCTTCTACTGGTGCTTCTACTTCTTCTACCATTGGAGTGGTTTCTACTCCATCACCGCCAATAACATCATCAAAGGTGATGTCATCTAGCTGTATTTTTTCATTTGGTTCCATATATATATTGTTTTATTTGGTTACAAAGTTAATAATTATATCGATATTCTTTATACCGATTGGTTTTTTCGTTTTTGTATTATTGTATAACATTTTTACCATCCATTCTTTGAGATATATCCTCCCATTTTAGCTGTATTTTGTACCACTGCACCATCTTCCGGAGTTAACATGGTTACATTTTTCTCCTCTTCTTTTTTCTCTGCTTCTAATTCAGCGTGAGTCAGTATTTGTCTATCTATATATCTATTGATCTTACTGACGTATGTCTCAGCTCCTTCAGGATACTGCTTATTATATAAATATTCTCCAACTGAATCTACAGGTATATGTTTATATTTAGTACTACTAATATCTTTTGTATTACCTGTATATAATGACCTTAAACTAGCAATTTGCTCATCTATAGTCATATCATTTCTTTGACCAAAATTTGTACCTGTTCCACCTCCTGCATGATTTCTACTTAGTAAGCCTCTGTTATGAGATAAAATAGTCATATTTCTAACATCCTCTTCGGTTAATTCTAATTGAGGATTATCTTTTGCATATCCTGTGATTAAAGCATAATTTCTAGAAAGATTATCTATTGTTATAGCTAAAACTTTATTATTATCAGTATTTATATTATCTACATTAAGTCCATAGTAGTCTTTAGAACCACCCCCCATACCAGATAATTTTGTTTTCGTTATCCCTAATGAATAATTCTCAGCCTCTAAAGAAATATTATCAGAAAACGGGACTAAGTTTTTTAATGCTCGATTCTTTCTTATGTTTTCTTGATTAGGCATTTTTTCTTGTTGTCCTCCGCCAGTCTCGTGCATAGCAATTCCAATAACAGCTTCTTGAAGCCATGTAGCACCATCATCACCATTTATAGTAATTTCTAGTTCATCTAGAATTATAGGTGTATTATTTTTAACAAAGTTAATTGCATTATTCTGAACAGCTTTATCTTCTTCAGAATATGTGTGCTGTGAACCATCTACATTAAACACTCCCTCATAATTTTTATTGTCAAAGAATGCTAATTGATTCGAATTATCATGCTCTGTGGTATTCTCAGTATAATCATATTTATGAGTAGATTTTGATTGAGGAGAAGCAATCCATGCTATACCTCCACCTTTAATATTATCGTATGTATTATTATAAACTTTACCCCCTACATTGTGAGAAATTATAGGATTACCGTCGTCATCAAACCCAGATACAAATCCCACGTGACTATTGTAAGTTCTATTTTCTATATTATCTCCATACAGATGATTACCTCTAGTACCTTCATAAGCCGCACCCCAATTACTAGAATCTTCATTTATTAAACCTACTACATCACCCACTTGAAATAATCCTTTATCAGGTGGATTATTCTTATATGCCGCAATACTTTTATTTTTAGCCTCTCTTGCCGAGTTTACATTATTAAATTCATCTCCAGCAAATATGTTATATTTACTTGTACCATTTCCTCTCCCAATTATTTGATCGTACATAGTCCAAGCATCACCTCCTACATCCATGAAATCAACATCATATCCTTCTCTCATAAATTCCGCTTGGACATACGATGCACAGCCGCTCTCATCACATGTTTCGTCTCTTGATTCTGGGGAGAATGTAATAGGATTTCTAGATTGTAATCTCTTTTGCATATAATCTAGATAACCTGCCTTTGTTTTATTTCCAAATTTTCCATCAATACCGTCTTTATTTGCCCCAAAAGCACCTAGATCATATCCCTCATCTACTAAAATTTGTTGAATTAATTTTACTTGATTGGAACTTGTTTCATCGTAATCTACTTTATTATACTGTTGATAAAAAGATTCCATTGTAGCTTTTGTCTCTTCTTTTACTTTATCTATTATCTTCTGCTTTCTATTCTTATCTCTGTTCTGACTATGATTATTTTGGATTACTGCAAGTTCTTCGAGTGTTTGTTCATCTATACCTTCATTTTCTTCTTCAATTTGTATCAATTTATTATGTTTATCTTCTTCTTCCTTAGTTGCCTCTTCCTCAGTTATAGTAATTTGAGGTATATGTACATAGGTAGCATCAGCTTCCATTGTATGAAGTTCAAGGTCAGGAAAAAAATTAAATGGTAGCATCTCACTATGTGTTTTTTCAAGAATTTCTGGAGTGTCGTTTTCCGGTATAATTGAAATCGCACCTTGTAGAACTTTTGCTACACCACCTGTGTCATACTCTCTTGCTCCTCCCTTCTTTTTACCCAGTGTTAAAGATAAACCAGCTTTAACCATTTTATCTGAGGGACTATATCCTATATTACCTTGAAGCGCCCCATAACCACCATATATTCCAGCTTCTTTAATTTGCTTATTCTTTAAATCAAAATCACCGTAAGCTCCTACATTAAATCCTGCATTATCACTTGACCAATCATGAGCACCTGAAGTACCTTTTTTAGTATATCCTAATTTAATATATTCTGTTAGACTAAGGCTAGCTTTTGGATTATAATCTTTTAGAGTTTGAGCATTTACTAATCCTTCTCCTCTTACTCCTGCCTCAATAGTAGGAGCGCCACCCCTTGTGTCCCATTCTCCTATATATGATTGAGCACCTAGTCCTAAACCTCCCCCAATATCTTTAGTCCCAGTATTATAAGACATATTAAACTGAGGTTTTAATGATAGTCTAGCTTCCTTGCCCCTACATCCGCTACCAGTAGGACCACAGTTAATAGTACCTTCAGCTCCAGCACTAAGTTTTACTCCACCGTCGTCATATTTTCTTACTCCACCATCTCTCCAACCAAATTGATTAGAAAGCCATTTACCTCCAGGTAAAGAAGGTAATATTGATTTACCAGCATCACCTAAACCCCCAAACACCGCTCCTTTTAGTTGTGCTCCCGCCATACGCCCAAACATGTCCCCAGCTACTGCCCCCATTCCTCCTTTAGCATCTAGTGCATTCCATCTATCTAGAGAGCCTTTATAATCACCATTTGGTATTCCCAGCATGCTAGCTCCCTGTTTTAAAATAGGATGTCCTATTTCATCTAAGAAAAAATTTCCTGCATTTTGTAACCATTGAGGTTGACCTCCGGAATAACTTCCTCCACTGCTAACTCCTGAATTACTATACATTGAACTATTACCACCGCCAGGAGTAGAAGGATCATCTGTATTATTTGGATCGTTTGGATCACCTCCAACATCACCACCCCCATAAGTTCCTCCTGCCCCATAGTTTCTTACTCCTCCACACTCTTTGCAGTCAGAACCTAACCTAGTATTTAATTTAATTCCCCCTGACTTATATTGTCCAGGTTGAATAATATTTCTTTGAGTTGCTGATTGTTGAGGTTGAGTAGGCATCTTTCCCGCAAGAGCAGGTGTAGGCATATTAGGATTTTGTCCTTGTTGAGCAGCTTGAGCTTGCTCCTGAGCCTTCATAGCCTGTAGTTCCTCGTGTTCCTTTTGTTGAATAACTTCAGCAATAGAACCTTTATATCCTTGAGCTAATAATGCTTTTATTATTTCAAACTTTTGGTCTGTTTCCATTAATCTTTAGAGTTAGGCTTTTGTTTAGCAATTTTAACTTTATTATCTACATCTTTATTCTTAATATTTGCTTCTGTTGCTTTAATACTCGCCTCTTTCTTTTTAATAGCTAGTTCAGATCTTTTTATATCTTCATTAGCTTTATTAGACCTACTTACCTCTTCCATCGCTTGACGTTTGGTATCAGAATCTTTATCTTTAACACCTACCTCTTTAATAACCTTAACACTATCTACTTCTACACGTTTATTGTTATCTTCTGCATGAATCATAGCTACTTTAATTTGAGTCTCACGATCTTTATCTTTATTCATATTATCATTCTCTCTTTCCTCTTTAGATCCTTCAAGTTTAGCTTGTTCAATTTGATTCTGAGCCTCTTGTTGTTTAGATGCTGCCTCTTGTATTTCTTTTTCAGCTTCTTTAATTCTTTTCTTGATCATAGCAAAGCTATCAGCATCAAGCATTTCAGCTACAGTTGAAGCTGGAACACCATTTTGAACCATAGATTGAGATAATACTTTAATTGCATCAAATTTCTCTTGTTCTTTTCCAGAATCAGTAACAAATATTCCGTAGTTAGACTCCATATGACTCATAGTATCTAAACTTAAGAAGTCTGTAGTACCATCAGGCATTACAAAGGCTGTTTTTTTACCAGTATGCCAAGCTTCTTTAGAGTAATCTAATAAGGCTTGCATATCTCGTTCCTCCATTCTATTAAATTTCTTAAATAAATCCTCGGTAATATGAGAAGATTGAACGATAGCTTGTTGAGATACGGCTTTTCCTTCATAACTTCCTATTTGTCCTTGTCTTTGCCTATTAACTCCCGATATTTTTTCCCATTCTAACATAATAGATTCTAATAAGCCTAAATACTGATCAATAGTTTTAATAGACATATCCATTACGGTTTGATGCTGTGGATTTAATGTTATACCCTCTTTATTATAATCTACCCATGCAATACCTGTACCTTCTACATAATACATAAATTTATCCATGTCCCATTTTTTAGGGATCATATTAATATCAAATTGGGCGATAATATCCTTTGAACGTGCAATAGCTAACTCTAATCTATATTTATAAATATTATACGTAAGTTGAAATGGAATACCTAATGATACTAAAGATATATTTTCTGCATTGACATCTGAGTATCGTCTACCATTGATAGGTAATTTACATGTTGAAAAATTATCTAAAGAAACTCTTTGATTAGCAATAGGAGCAATATTAATAAGCATTCTACCGTCAATTCTAGTTCCTTGCCAAACTTCATTTACCCAAAACCATTCTAGTTTAGCATCCATTTGTTTTAACTCTGCGGTTAACTTAAATCCGTCTTCTACTTGCATTTGTTCACTGCTTCCAGTTTGAGGATCTAAATATGTAATAAAACCTAATCTTTTTCTAGATTTCCAATACACACTTACTACTTCGAGTAGTCTATTTCTGTACGCGTTAGGATTTTTACCTGTGGAATTAGCATACATTAGGTAGGAATCTGCCTCCATATGTCTAGGCTCTTCTAGTTCTAATATTTGTTCCTCAGTTAAATCATCATAATAATGATCTACAACGGTAGAGGCATGCACATATTTACGAACTAGCGCCCAGTCTCCATCTTCTACAAATTCTAAATCTGGATCAAGATCATAATCTACATCTATTGGATTAAGAACTTCATAAAAAGGCTCACTGTTACGTACGCCTCTGTGTGTATATGTTTCACCAGATATCAAAAAATGAAACCATGCTTTATTAAGTTTGTCTTCTACTTCTTGTTCTGCCATAATATAATTCATAGCAGATTGTCCTTTAAGAGCTCTGTTATCTACATAACTAGCGTCAAATTGTTTAGCTATATGATCTGGAAGCTCTACGTCTTGAGAATCTAATCCAGTTTCAACTCCCTTCTCATTTAACTTATTTACAAACATTTGTTCTAATCCTTTGTAGATAGCTTGCTTCTTTTCCTCTTCTTTAATAGAAACACTGTCTGCATTTTTGACTACTACAGAGAAATTGAGAGGTCGTTTAGATTTTTCTCCTAATAGAAGATCAATTATAGGCTTGATAATAGGATAATTACGCATTTGGGATGGAAAATTAGTACGGCTTTTACCATACGGTTTTAATACGTGATTGTAATCTCCCTCATCAATTACTCCATTATAGTAGTCATATAGTCTTTTAAGGCCGTCTTTATGCGAAGCATAACCCGTTCCTTGATCTGATAAGTCGATATAAGCTTCCACACAAGCTTCTCTCCACTTTTTAGTTTTTTGTTTTATAGGCATTTTCTGCCTAGGTATTTTATCGTAGCCCATAATTTACAAATTTACTTAAATTCACCTTCATTTTTACTTCGCGGGTAAATATTACCCTTTTAATTATATATATAACACTATAAATAATCACATATATCATATAAACTGTACTTTAAAGAAAGTTCTTCTCCCGCTTCTATCTTGCGTAGGGTCTTTAATCTTTTATAATCATCATTCTCATCCTCAATTAATTCAACATTAGGAACTTCTGAGTGGTTAATAAATCCCCCTAATGGAGTCCTTATATAATCATGTTGAAAATTTGGATCATAAACATGGCTTATACCTATAACCACCTCTCCCGGAATATCTTCTGTAGCGAGAATCCCTGCTCCATGAATTTTTGACGGACCTATTGCTAAGTACTCCGGTAGAGGGTTATAAGGTTCTTTGTTTTTACATTTTGTCATTTAATAATAATTTTGGTCAAACCATTTATCTGCAGCTCTATCTGTTAAAACATCTTTAACTTCAGCGTTATATAATTCTCTAGTATGATACATTCCAATCATAAAGGCCATAACACGGTCAAAGTTACCAGAGTGATTAAATTTAATCAGCTCCATTAAAAATGCAGGATCATATATTTTATGCAAATTTAACAATTTATCTCCATCGTCGTTAGTTCTACGCACAGTATTTAACCAATCTCGTATATATATCTCACCTTGTCTCTTTCTAGCCTCTGTCATATGCATACCATATTGACGTTTTACTGTCTTACTTCTAAGTTCTCTTTTATCTAACATCTCAAATTCTTCTTGAAGTTTATGTAACTTCCTAAATCTTTTAGCGTATGCTATAACCTCACCACGATCATTCTCAAATCCTATCTTACATCCATAATAATCTGCTAATAAAAATAAATTTCTATTATAATCATCTTGTGTTTTAGGTCTTCCTACATATGAAGCCACTATAAGATCGTCTGGTTGGGAAAGATTATTAGGACGCTTGATTACATAGGCGGCTCCTAAAGAAGAAGAATCCGCAGATTGATTTTGTCCATAGGGGTCATGGCAAATGACATATAGGTTGAGGGGAACGTGGTTCTCTTTATTTTTATAAGGGGCCTCATATATCACGACAGCTCCTGTGGTATCATCATCTTTTCTATGTGGAAATTTTAATACCTGTTTTAAATCTCCATCAGGTTTAAATTTAACTTGTGCTTTATCCCCATAATATAATTTACCCACTGTACCTACAGCCTGAAGATTTCTTGATTTTATTTTATTATACTGTTCTTGTAGAGAAGCTATATCAAATAGATTAGCAGTAACTTGTAACGTAGCTTCTTGGGGGGAGAAAGGGTGCTCCGCTATATATTGGTCTAGTGATTTTGCATCCGCAGCACCCTTCTTTTTTTCCCTCATTTGTTCTTCGTACTCCTTTGCTTCTTGTCTAATTGAATTTCCGTACTCATCTATAAATCCATCTAAATTTGTTTGGATAGGTATAAAATATCCACATTGAGTACCCACAGCCCCAGAGTCCCAAATGTTCTCATAGGCCATGCAATCATATGCCACTGGATTATAAAAAATTTCTTCCATAGCTTCAAAATCTGCTCCTTCTGTACCACCTGTACCAAAAGCTACCATTAATCCTAATGTTTTAGATCCCTGTCTCATTGTTGGCATTGTTACTTCCCAGGCTTTAAGGAGTCCGGGGAATGACCCAGCTTCTTCAAAGAATACTAACTCCCCCGCTTTTCCCCTCACCTTATCTGGAGCATCCTTCAAAGATACTCCCATTATCTGGGACTTCATACCCATTTCTATCTCAATACCATTAACTTTCTTTTTATACCCAGACATTTTACTCATCTCCCTGTCTCTTAATCTAGGTTGAGCCCACGCAGTATTATCGTCTATAAAAGTTAAAAACTCCCACGCTTTTGAAAGCAGTCCATCACCGATCAAGTATTCTTTTTGTGCTGCAAATACAAAGTTTTTTGAGTTCTTAACAAAGAAGTAATTACGAGCAAGCATAGATCCTGCTTTATATGAGTATCCTTTTCTCCTTGCTTTAAGGACAATCATATGTCTATTCTCTGCCCTAGCTTTATCTATCTCGTGAAAATATTCATGATCTCCATCATAGAAACTTGGAAAACTACGCTCACGTCTAGATTGTATAGTACCATCGGGTAATTCCTCATCTACCGCTCGATCAATAGGACAATAGTTTAAATAAAAATAATGAAATCCTGTAACATGTAAGTCATCTATAGTATACCCATACATACATCGCCTAGCTTCCTCATCCCAGTATTCGTAGTAATCACGCGTACCCGGTAAGGCATCAGTGAATCTACCTTTACTAAGAAATGTTAAAGCTGCAGGTCTTACTCTGTCTGTATTTTGCATTGTTCTTTTATTTTAACTAGTTCCGCACATTTTTCATACTCTTCTGTATTTGTATAGTATTCTACTACCATGTCAATTATATCTGCACTTCTACCATCTTCTAAGATAGGATCAAAAGGTAAGAAGAATTCATCAAACTCTTCATCTTCTAAAGAATAATAAATATCATCCAAAGTTTTTTTCCTGGTTATTATTTGATAAGCATTTTCCATTGCTTCTTCATACATTTCTAAATCTTCTAAAAATTCCATATCTATTTTTTGTTTTTACTATGCCATATTCTCCAATGTGCTGCATTATTTTTTAATAACCAAAGATTAAGTATATATTTATCATTACTAATCGGAACATGTCCTTTATGTAAATGAGTAAAATATGCTGGAAATATTACTAGTGATCCTTGAGTAGGAGGAACTTTTACATTTTGATGATAAAACTCAGTCTCTCCCCCTTCTTTTACATCATTTAAATAGAACATACATACTAGAGTTCTTTCTAGAGATGGACTTTCTGCTCCACAATCTTCATGAAAAGCGTGATAACCCCCTACTTCTTTATCATATTTTTTTATTATTATACTTTTTGCCCAGAAGGAATAACTAGATTGGAGATTATCTAATATAGTAGAATCATCAGTCTCTTTATCAAATGAAGTCCGTTGTGTGTACGGATATTTCCTAAAATACTCAACTACATGTTTATCTAATTCTGATCTTATAGCTGAAAGTATCATGGGTTTTAATCCAGGTTTTTCGGATAAGACCTGTAATAGATTCATGTCTATACTCTGCTTTATATTATAATCTACATTACCATGCATGCCAGATCCTCCCGGATAGCTAGCAGTAGGCGTTTCCTCATAGAGTTTAATTATATACTCACACACTTCTTTTGGTAATACATTTTCATACACTTCGATAAAATTATTCATATTATATACTATATTTATTTACTTCAATTCCACCTCTATTAGTATTGGCGGCTTGTTCTTCTTTTTTTACTAGCTCTTCTAATCGTGATAGTCCATCTACCACTTTACCCATGTTAGATAAATTAGCAATTAAATCCTTAGCATGAAATATTGGTTTACCGTGATCGTCCATTAAATGTAAATCTATATCTCTAAAGTATTTCTCTAATTTTACTATTGATGTCCGTGCCGCTCTTAGCAATCTTACTGCTGAGGTCTCAATTAATTCCTCATATTTATTACATGCTGTTAACACTTTAGAAGACGGTGACCATTTCTTTTTCTCTCCAAAGATACTATTTTTTACTTCAATTAGACGTTGCTCCCACGTATAAACTGAAAAGGGAGATTTATGATCCACCATAAAATATACAAACGCTAACTCATCTATTGATAGAGTTTTAAATTCTATTATTGTTAAAGCATAAGCACTCGCTGCGCCTTTATTATCTACTATATTTATTAAATCATAATTCATTTATATGCTTTTTTATTGAAAGTTTTTAATCTTGATGTAATTATTTTCTCTGCCATTTCTTTTTTCATTTTCTTCACACCTTCTATATATTTTAGATTCTCCGTCATAGTTTTGAATAAATGTACATCTACTTCATATTCTTTTCCATACAATACTTCTAAAGCTTTTATTCTATGGTTTCCATCAAATATAGTATATAAAAACGGAGTACCAATAGGAATAGTTTCCTTTGTCATAACTATTGGTTTTTTTTGCACACCCCTAGTTTTAATATCCTTAATAAATTTCTTCCATGGATATGGGGCTATATGATGTTCATAACAATAATCCATACTTTGTAGATCTTTTAAAGTTGCATTAGGATAATCCATTTCTACTTCTTTAAGTTTAACTTTTATAGGTGTTAATTCAAGATCTGTTCTACCATTAGCTATTGTTATTATTACATTGTCTTTTACTGGGTCCTGTTCCATATATTTAATTTTAATTTTATGGTCTACCCCATATAAACATTTTAATACAGCTAGTCTATGATTCCCATTAATAACTCTATATGTATATCCCTTTGCTTTAAAATCCGGGAAAGATGTACTTTTAGGGGATATCTTCTTAATATGGAGAGTTCCATACGTTGTAGAGGTTGATAAAGATTCTATTAATGCATCCCAGTCGTATCCCGGCTCTGGAAGTACATCACGTACCTTGGGTGCCGAAGAATGTGTATACAATTTTTTACAAGGAACATGATCCCATTTACCTTTTATTTCTCTTAATGAAACAGTAGAAGTTTTAAATTTAAAATAATAATTATATTTAAAAGTAATTTCGCTTGTTAAAGATCTCCAAAGATCTGTCCAGAATGTAGGACTGTTGAAGTGTAGAGTACTCAATCCACAAGCTAGTACAAAACCTCCGTATCTATAATCTCGAAAATATCTATTTATTATTCTTTTTAGCACTTGTTAATTCTTTTATATGGTTTAATCTATTTTTATTTACATGAAATTTTCCAAAATATGGTAAACGTACTCCTTCAAATTCTCCTTCTTTCATCACCCTTCCTATAAATTTAAATTGATAATTTATAATCTCTTCAACTTTCGAGAGTGGTAAATTATATTTTGTAGCTAGTAAATAAATATAGTCTTTTTTATCTTTAACCATTTAGCATATCTATATCCTCTTTCGTATCAAACTTTTGAGGGGGCCATTTCTTAAGGGGACACTCAGATGTTTGCCACTTAGCTTTATGTTCTAATAAACAGCCACATTCTCCACATCGAGCAGATGATTTTATATACGATGGACATTTTTGACAGACATCTAACCTAATCGCATAATCTTTTATTGTAACATTAGGAGTTCCCTCTTTTATATATTTTACCATCTCTTTACTAAAATTCCGTATCATTTTAAATAGTGATGGTAATTCTGGCTCTTCTTTACTCTTCATATTCTTCAATTCTTAAATTTATTAATTCTCCATTTACTGTTTGTATAATTATGATATCATAATTTCCTACAGTATGAAAGGTTATTACTAATTTGTCATATACATCAACTTCCAAGTTCATTCTTAATAATTACTTCTATGTGTGTAATATCTGTCTCTAAAAATGAATTAATTTTATAATTTCCATCTTTTTGTTTAAGCATGACTTTTTTATCTTTAAGTCTTTTAATGTAATTGTTTAAAGTATTATAATCTTTTAAACCTACTAACACAGCAACATCTTTCTTATTCTCTACTGCACATATATTCTTACTACCTCTAATTTCATTGACATCTATAAAGTGTGCTAATATCTCAGCTTCTCTAGATGTAAGATTAAAAATACCATTCCATAAATGGATATACTTTAAAGTATTATTAATATTAATTGTTATTCTTCTTTTTTTCATATTCTTTTTCTAATTCTATTAATAACTTACGATCACCTACCATAGGTTTAGCTCTTTTCATCTTCTCATATTCTTCAGGTTTAAAAATGCATTTAACCTCTTTTATATTATCGTCAATGTCTCTTTTAATAATCCATCTTCGACCTCTTACAGTTCCTTGCTTTTTTAATGCTAATCTTAAACTCATAATTCAAATTTTTTATGGGTGTTACCCGTTCTTAAACATAAATAATCGTGCTCAGTACTGTAAACTCTACGCCTGCAATCTTTATTATGAAAGCCTAGATAGTGTAACACTTTGTACCTCCTTAATAACTTTCTAAACATCTCTCATTTCTATTTTGGCAAATGTACCTTCAAATACTATCTTTGAAGTTTTAGACTGCCTGTTAAATTCGTCTACATACTTGTCAAGATCTGTTCTAGAAGCCAAGAAAGAAAGAAATACCTGCAGTTCTTTAGTAGCAAGAATAAATTTATTCTCAACCTCAGCAGCTACTGACTTAGCATCTATTAAAGATTGAAAATCTTCTATGGATATAGAAACAGTTCCTTTTACCACTTCCCTAATAACTGATGCTCCCCTACAACAAGGTAATTTTCCTTATCTATCATAGTTTTGACAGCTTCTGTTCTAGGATCTACCATTACAGTATCACCTTCTTTGACGAATAGGCAATTGGGTCCAGTAGCTACTACTTCTAGTACATTAGATCTTTTTGCATTCTGCATAGCAGTTGTTTCGTCTAAAATAATACCTGCTTTTGTTTCAGTAATTGTTGGGTCTGGAAGGACAACCCACGATCCGCTTGGTTTGAATTTCATAATGTCTATATATTTAGTTTGGGGACAAATATATAAACTATTTTTTTATATACAACTATCTTTTATACTTTTTTTCGTAAAGTTTCCTCAGTTCTTATTAAAGAAGGGAATCCATCAAAGTCTTTCTCTAATTCTTCCATGTATTTACCACAAGAACATTTAGCCTCTTTAGTACGCACCTTACCGTCCTTCACCTCTAAAGTTGCCTTTTGAAGTTCTTTACTTTTCCCACAGCTACATAAATAATTAAACATTTCTAAATTGTATATAGTTATCCCCCTTGGAGTTTCTTTTTCAAACCTGGATTTCACTCTAGCAGTGCTCCCTTTTACAGGGACCCAAGGATAGTAAGAGTGGTGTTAATTCACCGCACATACCTGTGTGCAATCTATCCTAACTAGAACTTATACGCTCGTTCTTTTGTAACTACCGGAGAAAACTCTATCCCTATTTAGGACTACAATCCGATGTCTTTTCCCTTGTCTGGTTACCGAGGGATGATATTGTTACGGCGGCAAAGATATAAAAACTTCCTTACAAAAAATAAAATTAGGGATAAAAATTTTTTAACCTAGGATTTGTGAGCGTACGAACCTCCCTGGTACAGCACCCCACCCAATTTTTAGGGTTCCAAGTACCCCGTCAAAGTAATTATTAATTAAACTATATCAAATGTCTACAACATTAGCTAAGAAGAAGACAAAGTCTTCATCAATGGACTACAGTCCATACATCAACCAACCACTCATTGTGGTTAGTTGTACTGAACACACTTCTAAAGAAGGTATGTTCATCACTAAGTTTACAAGTAAACTTAATCCTAATCCTATGATACCAATGGTATCCTTCGGATTCATTTCATTCGAGGCGAATGAGATTGTATCAATGTATAATAACGCTAAAGGTTATCCTACATTAACACAAACTGTTGACATAGATGCATATCAACAGCTTAATCAGTTCTCCATCAATTATGATGAACAACTTAAATCGTTAAACTCTCTTCAATAGAGAGTTTAACTTTTATAATACACAGTATTGTAACAAAGTGTGTGGTTGTGGATACCAGGTGTCATACGCCACATTATCCCACAATCTAACACTATATCAAATCAACACTATAAGATAGTATAACATTAACAACATAAATAAGCACATCATTGATAAGTGATGTAAAGATAAGGTAGTTGTCTGGACGAAAGAGAGCAAGAGACGGTAATGAGCTGATGTAACAGCTTTTATCGGCAAACTTGCACAGACAATATAATCTAAGGAACTAGCTTGAGTTTGTAAGTCCACAACGATGATATGTCCAAGTGATATATTTGAGTGGCTTCTGTAGTAAATTTACATTAAACCTACACAAGATGACCTAGTAAAAGATGCAATAGCGTGTCTGCCGTCCTTATGCTTATTTTATTTAACCTAAACATTAACTAAACAAATATAAAACAATGGAAAAAGTAGTATTAAGTAACGAGCACTGGCAACAGCTAGTAGAGGAGTATAAAGTAGAGCAAGCAGAGTTCAAAAGAATTCAAGAAGAACAAAGACAAGAAATAGAACAACTAAAAGAGCAAATAAAACTATTAACTAAAATCATTAAATCATGACAACAGAGAAATACTTAAGACAAAGAGTCTTAACACAAAATATAGAAATAACTACATTAACAACACGAATTGATTCATTACTATCTACAGTTGTAGATTTAAAAGAACAATTAAATGATGAAAAGACACATCATGTTACATTTGTAGATGAACTAGATACACAAGTCAAAGCACTTACTAAGCAACTGCAAGATCTTAAAATGGATATGTGTAGATCAGAATTAGATAAAACACTAAATCATAGATAACATGAAATATATTGAAAGAAATGTAGCAGCAATTATAGTGATAGTATTAACAACAGTAATACTATTATCAAGTTGTGCAAGCAGTGGCTATTACAAGGGTTGTGATGGCAAAAAGAAATTTAAAACACAAATGAACTAATGACATTTAAAATAACAAAAGAAATAATCCCATTCGTAGGAGTGGGACTAGCTTATGATAAAGGAGCACTAACATTAATGTTACCTTTCATAATGACAACAATTAAAATAAGTAAATAACAATAACATACCTGAACAGGTATTAAAACTGTTCTTTATTAAACATTTTATTAATCCATTAAAACCAATTAAACTATGGAAAACACATTAAACAGTGGTTCATTAGAATCACTAAATTTCGGAGAAACACTACTAGTTAGTGCGAGAAAAGTAAAGAATGAAAAGATTCATTTAGAATTTGCTGAAATCATTAAGCAATCAAATGATGTAAATGTATTAGGAATGCTAAACAAATCAGATGATTCGTTCAGTTCTAATGCAAGAAGAGCTTGGGTAACTGCTGAACCAGTTGACGCAACAGAATATTTTGGAGTTGACTTCGGTCCAACAGCTTCATGGTACATAACTGATAGAGGAGAAATGTTAGACTTAAACATTTTAAATCCAAGTATGAATGATATCAGATGTAGATTAAGAATAACTGAAACAATTGAAGGTACTGAATGGCAAAATGAAAATGTTGATACAGCCGCTAAACGAAAAGGAAAAGATGGCGACCATATGACTCATCTTGGTGCTTACATATTTAGCAACACATCTGTAATGTTAAACAATGACACTGACACATCAGATATGCATACATATTTAGAAGCTGATGCAGATGTTACAACAACACAGCCTAAAGAATATGCAACTGAAGAGTTAGCATCATTAATCTAATACTTGTTTTAGTAGGATGATAGAGATATAATAATAGTGTTTGTAGAGCACTATTGTTATATTTCTGTTGTTTTTAATCAAAGAATCAAAACCATTAAAGATGAGACAATTCGGGCAACGCCCATTCAAAAACAAATACTAACCTTTAAACTATTTAACATGAAAAAGAAATATATATTATTAAGACTATTATACACATGTTTAGGATACTTATCAATGGGAATGTTTGTATTTTCACTAGTATTAATTCTACTAGGAGACTATACTTTATCCATTCTTATTTTATTAATTCTAAGTATCGTATCAACTATAATAACAACGAGATTAGACCATTATTACCAAACACAAATCGATAAAATAGATTACGACGATCTACGATAATAACCAAAACAAAATATTATGGCAAACAAATTTTCATTTAGATATGATGCGCCTGTCAATATTAACTACAAACCAATAATTGATGGACATAAGGCATTTCTAATAAATTTAGGGTCATGCATGAAACCTGAATTAAGAGCACAATTTAACATCCATGTTTTAAAAGATGGATATAACTATTCAAACGAAGAAATAATAGACTTTTGGAATAAAGTCAAAATAACAAATATAAATAATGAAGAAAAAAGAGAAGTCGCACCAAACCAGCTATGTTGCAGTTTTTTATAGCTACATAGGTTTAATAGTCATATGTTTAATGGCTGTATTATCATCCTGTTCTACGACAAGAGTACCTGTTATAGAAGAAGATGGAGTAAGATGGTATTCTGATAGCACTACTAAGAAAGTAATTGCTAAAGATAAAGATACTTACTATTATCTAATAGCATTAGAGGACGGATCCACATACTACGCTACATTTGGAGAGTATGCATTAATTGCTGTTGGAGATCATATCTCTTTTAATAAGAGACAAACTAGAATTATTAATATAAATAAATAACTATGGGACAAGACACATCTAATATATATTTAGTAGACAATTCAGATGTATACATAACTTCACCACATTATAAACGAGCTACAATAGACGATGTGGTGAAGTATTGTAAAGATAAACAGAGATTAGGTGTTGACACTGAAACTGAGGGCTTTGACTTTACCTGCAAGAAAATGATTATGTTTCAAATAGGTGATGAACATGCTCAATTTGTCATCGATACAAGAATTGTAAGTATTGAACCATTAAGAGATGTACTAGAGAGCCGTGACATCATAAAAATTTTTCATAACGCCAAATTTGATTATAAATTTATAAAAAGGTGGGCTGATATAACATGTGAAAGAGTATATGATACATTCTTAACTGAAAGAGTTATAAATTGTGGTAAAGCTAATGTAAGATACGGGCTTAAAGATGTATGTAAAAAGTATTTAAATATAGAGTTAAATAAAGATGTACGAAATCAGTTCACTGGATTAACAGGTCAACCTTATAGGAATGATCAAGTAGTTTATGGTGCTAAAGATGTATTATATTTACTCGGAGTAATGGACAAGCAATTACCACTTATAGATCAACACAAACTTAATGAAGTTGTTGAGTTAGAGAATACAGCTGTCCTTGCATTTGCAGACATAGAATATAATGGTTTAGAATTAGACACAGAGAAATGGAAACTGTTAGAAAATGCTAATACTTTAAAAGCTGACGAATTACTAATTAATTTAGATCAGGCATTAACAGAGGATACCAGATTAAAAAGATTTATACATAAGTATATTCAATCTGACATGTTCACACCTGTTGAAGAACTAAGGAAAGTAACTGTTAAATGGACATCACCTATACAAGTACTAGACGTATTTAAAACATTTATACCTAAGCTTGAGAATGTAAACGGTAAAGAAATGTACAAGTATAGATATAAGTATGAGCTCATTAATACTTATGTACAATATAAAGAGGCAATGAAATTATACACATCTTATGGGGATGCGTTTCTTAAAAATCTGAAAGCTGATCACAAAATCCATACCAATTTTCACCAAATACTAGATACAGGACGGGTAAGCTCTTCCAAGCCAAATATGCAGCAGATACCTGCTGATAATAGGTTTAGGAATTGTTTTACTGCACCGCAAGGTTGGAGTTTTGTAAGTGCTGATTATTCATCGCAAGAGTTAAATGTCATAGCTTATGGTAGCAAAGATCCAGTTTGGATAAATGCATTAATGAATAATGAGGACTTACACTCTAAATGCGCTGAGCTGGTATATGGTGATCAATGGTTGGATTCAGCTGAAGATAATTGTATATATATAACGAGTAAACAAAAATGTAAATGTAAACAACACAAAAAACTTAGAACTAATGTTAAAACAATTAATTTTGGGCTCGCTTATGGTATGGGTCCTAATAAGCTCGCTGACACTCTTGATATTAATATTGATAGTAGCAAGCAGCTCATTGAAGATTACTTTGAAGCGTTTCCTGCAATCAAAGGGTTTTTGGAAAAACTAGGTAACTATGGTAAAAAGTATGGGTATATTAAAACATTTCCTCCTTACAATAGGAAGAGATGGTTTACCAACTGGTATCCAAGAATATGGGACAACAAATCATCAACAATGGAGCTGGGTAGTATTGAACGTGCATCTAAAAATACACCTATACAAGGAGCCAGTGCTGATATGATTAAAAAAGCTTTAATACTTATACGTGATTATATTGGTACACATGATGATGCGCCTGTTAAGATAGTAATGACTGTGCATGATCAAATAGATACTATATGTAAAAATGAATATATCCCACATTGGGAAAGAGCTATTAAATCATTAATGGAAGAAGCAGCATTAGAAATAGTAACAAATGGCTTGTTAAAAGCTGAAGTAACAGTGAGTGATTGTTGGGAGAAATAAATAATATTAATTAAGCGTTTATATTTTCAGTATGCCTCCCAACAATTGCACACTATTTAATAATTAAAACAATAGATATGAAAACAAGACATCATGTAGCTGTACAAATGGAAGAAGAACACCAGTGGACAAAGGATAATGGTCCTATTGTTAAAACTGCAGACCAACTGTGGAAGTATAGTGGTAAGATTGAACCACATACGCCACTAATAGAACACTATATATACCAAAAGAATCATAACGTAGATCAATTAACAGATTATATTAAAAACTTAAGAAAAAAAAGAAATGGAAACAATAATAAAAAAAATGACTAGTAATGCAAATAAAACAAAAGAACAAAAAAAAGCTCTTAATAATTGGGCTGGTGCTGGCTATGTGGGTAGCATTATTGCTGGGACAGGGTTCGGTAAATCTAGATGCGCCATCCTCGCATGCAACTATATTGTTCAGCGTATTGCTGCTCCTAAAATTATTATCTTAGTTCCTACAGTACAATTGCAAAATCAATTTATTGATGAATTTAACAAATGGGAATTAAGCAATTGCCTTGACTTTGTAGAGATAATCTGTTATCAAAGTGCATATAAATTACAAGATCAGAATTATGATTTAGTAATATGTGACGAGATACATTTAGGGCTAAGTGAGGAGTATAGAAAGTTCTTTGCTAACAATACATACACTAAGATTTTATGTATGACTGCTACACTGCCTGAAGAAGAAGAGTATAGATTACGTCTAAATCAGATAGCACCAGCAGTATATACTATAAGTTTAGATGAATGTGTACTTTTAGGAATTGTATCACCTTATGAAATATCTTGTGTGCCAGTTCAGTTAACTGAGGAAGAGAGAATAAATTATAAAAATATAAATACTCAATTTGTCAGATGTAAATATGCATTAGGACAATATGATGCATTTAATCAAGCTAAAGCTATTCTAGGAAATAAGAATTCAAGTTCTGAGGATAAGTCTGTAGCCGCACAATTTTATAAGACTATACGAGATCGTAAAGCAATCGTAGATTTTGCACATAATAAAATAGCTAAGTTTCAACATTTAATTCAAACTAATCCTGATAAAAAAGTGTTGGCATTTAGTGGTGCAAATAATTTCACAGATCAATTATGTGAAAGTGTAAAACCATTAGCAGTTTCATATCACAGTGGTAAAACAAAGAAACAAAGAGAGTCTTCCTTAAATGCGTTTAAAGCGGATGAAATAAATATTCTTTGTTCTACAAAAGCTTTGAATCAAGGGTTAGATATACCCAACGCTAATCTAGGTATTATTTGTGGGATCACAAGTAAATCATTATCTATGATTCAGCGTGTAGGTAGACTAATTAGATTCGAAGAGGGTAAGATAGGTAAAGTAATTATTTTATATGTTAAAGACAGTCAAGAAGAAAAATGGCTTAAGAATTCTGTAAGAACTCTAAACAATATAAAATGGTTATAATAATTAATTAAATAAAAGCTTTAAACTATGGAAAATATTTGTATATTTGTAACTCAGTTCTATTTGACTGTAACAAACTTTTTTATACTATGAAAGTAGAGATAGATTTTGAAATATTAGAAGCGACAAATATGTCTGCTGATGATTTCCTTTATCTTTATATAATATATAGAAAAGGATTTAATTATTTAACACAACTCAACTTAAAACCAAATGTGGAGCAACTGCAAGTTGATGGGTACATTAAGCTTGGTGAACAACCTGAAAATCATACGATTGAACAAAACTTTATAGAATTGTTTGTATCCAATTTTGATCAGATGTTTGCTGAGCTTCTTGATGCCTATCCAATGAAAGTTGACTCTCCAGGAAGAGGTATCAGAATTCTTCACGCTAAGGACCCAAACACTAAAGCTAATGAAAAAAGTAAAAATAGATATAATAAAATTATTAATAATAAACCTTATAAACATAAACATATTATGAAATGTTTACAGATACAGCTTAAGGTAGATTCTGATAGTTTAGGATTTTTACAAAATTTAGAAACTTGGATTAATAACCATACTTGGGAAAAGTATGAAAACTTAGATGAAAATGACACAAAAGACACCACAAGACCAAGAATCACAAGATCTCTTTAAAGATCAAGGATTCAGAAGCATTAATAAAGCAATAACAACATCGTTAAATCATGTTGTGCAAGGAATGCAGGGTAGAAGAAGAGTGTTTCCTACAAAATGGAAACGATTAAATAAGAACTTATTAGGAGGTTTACAACCTGGTAAGATGTATGTAATTGCTGGAAGACCTGGCGTAGGTAAGTCAGCTTTTAGTAACCAATTAATATTTGATTTATTAGATAATAATAAAGATAAGAACTTACTTGTATTATATTGGAGTTTTGAGATGCCTGGCTATCAACAAATATTGAGAGCAGGCTCTAAAGGTTCAGGAAAACAGGTTAGTGAACTATTATCTGTTGAACAGAGGTTAGATCAAGAAGCATTTAATACATTTAAAAGCTCTGTTGAAGAATATGCGCAGTATCCAATTCATTTTAATAACATCCCTAGAAATATGGAATTTATTAAAAAAGCAAATGTAGAGATAACAAATAAAAAACCAGATCATACTATCATTAATATCTTTGATCATTCTAGACTGATACTCAGTGATAGAGAACAAGAATTACAGAAACTTAATGATGTAAGTAAAGGATGTATGTGGCTACAAGCTAAAATGGGAACTGTTAATATTTTAATATCACAGTTAAATAGAAATATTGAACAAGAACACCGAGCAAAAGCTCAATATCAACCACTACTAACAGATTTGTTTGGTGGTGACAGTATAGGTCAAGATGCACATGTAGTAATGATGCTGCAAAGACCTCATGATTTGTATGGCATTACAGAATTATATTGTGATGAAGATCCAGTAGGTTTATTAGCATGTCACGTAGAAAAAAATCGTGATGGCTTATTGGGTATGATTTCATTTGAAGCTGAAATGTCAACATTTACTATTAACGAAAGAAATATAAAATAAACATTATGAAAGAAAAAGCAATAGAAATTTGTAAAAATTTAGAAGGTACCATTAGTAAAATGGGGGATGAAAAACCTATAGAAAGTAGTTGTAGTATATATGTTGCAACTAGAATTAAAAAATCAACTTTGATCTCTAAAAGACAAACTTTAATAAAAAAACATAACTTAACTAAAACTGATCTACTATGATATATCTATTTAGCCACTTGATTCTATACTTTGTTGGTATAGCAACCGGGATGTATTTTTCATCACAAATAGAAGAAGACATTAATAAAAGAACAAAAAAATGATATACTTAACATTAAGCATCATGCTTATATTTACTGTCTGGAGTATTATATACTCACATAATATAAAAAAGAATAAAATAATAAATAATTTAAAAGAATATGAAAAAAAAGAAGCTAGGAAGTAAAAACCCTAAATACCTAGATAAATCTAAAGAAAAGGTAAGAATAATACTAAAGAAAGTACCATTGATAGGGAAAGCCCCTGGACATGGTATCTTTTATGAAAATGATAAATAATATGGAATTACCAACAACGAAGGTAAAGGCTAGCCGTAAATCGCCAAAGAACATGATAATATATGGAGCCCCTAAAATTGGTAAAACTACAGTATTATCACAGTTAGATGAGTGTTTAATAATTGACTTAGAAGATGGGTCAGATATGGTTGATGCTTTAAAAGTAAAAGCTAACAGTTTGAAAGACTTACAAGAAATAGGAACAGCAATTATGAAAGAAGGTAGGCCATATAAATACATAGCAATTGATACTATATCTAAATTAGAAGAATGGTGTGAAGCACATGGCAAACAAATTTATATGAGAACTCCTATGGGTAAAAACTTTGATACAAAGAACCCTGGTATGTCAATCTTAGCATTGCCAAATGGCGCTGGATATTTATATTTAAGAATGGCCTACAAAGAATGGCTAGATAAATTGAATAAACTAGCGGATCACATAATTCTAGTTGGACACTTAAAAGACAAGATGCTTGAGAAGAAAGGTAAAGAGGTTGCTGTTAAGGACCTTGATTTAACTGGTAAAATCAAACAGATTACTTGTGCTAATGCAGATGCTGTTGGTTATATATATAGAGAGGGAGACGAAACTATGGTTTCATTTGACTCTTTAGATGATATAGTAGCTGGTAGTAGATGTGAACACTTAAAAGGTAAGACCATGCCTATGAATTGGTCAAAAATATTTATAGATTAATTAATTAAACATTAAAAATGATTGAAACAAATGAACCAACTGAGGGCACGGTTGTAAAACAAGAAACGCCTACACAAATTACTACAACAATGATCATAAATGATCTAGAGAATGGTATTGGTAGAGATGGGATTAGAGAAAAGTATGGACTAGAAAAATGGATGATAACAGAAATGTTTATGCATCCTTCTTTAAAAGGTAAAAAAGTTAAAAAAGTTAGAAAATTACCTTTTAATTTTGTAGATGACACAGTAGACCCTAATCAAACTAGTATCACTGAAGCAACACTAGAGACTTTTGATGAATTTGAAGAGGTAGAAGAAGTAGAAGAAGAGAATAATGAATTTGAATATTAATAATTAAAACTAATAAAATGATAAAAAGTAATGCAAGTACCGAAGAGGTAGTAGGAGGTATGAAAACCTTTTCAGGTTTAACAAATGTTAAAGTTATAGCAGTAAATCCAACAATGGCGGAATTACATGCTTTAGATATTAATGTAAAACAAGAACCTAATTATGATGTGTCTTTTAGTGACACAGAATATAAAAAAGTTATATTTTGGTTAAAGAATGAAGATGGGAGTTTTAGATTAGAAGTTCTAGTTAATAGTAATCCTAGAGTTTCACAGACAGGAAAACATCAATGGATGAATTCTATTGGACAATCTACATGGTCTGAAAAAGAACCAACTTATGATTGGTGGAAGCCAGAAGGTCAAAGAAAAGCTTATACTGGTGAAGAAACTTTAATTAATTTTATAAAAGCTTGGGCAAATGTTGCATCAGGAGATGAAGTTTATTTAGATACTATAAGTAATATAGTAAAAGGAGATGTAGCTGAACTTACATCATTAATGAATGCATTAACTGTAAATGAAGTTAGAATTCTCATAGGTGTTAAAGATGATAAATACCAACAGGTATATACTAAATACTTTGGAAGAGTAAAACCACAAAGAGATGATTTATTTATCAAAGCTTTAAATGATGATTATGGTTCATTTAATGCTGATTTTAATGCAGATCTTAAATGGGGACCTCATGTTTCTACTGCTGGACTAATTGCACCGGATACTATTAAAGAAGAGGATGACTGGGTAATGCCAGATACACCTCAAAATGGTACTCCTGTTACAGCAAAGACTGAAGAAGCGCCTTTCTAGTGGCTATAGCTAGTAGAAGCAGCGAAGATCATTTACATACTAATGTCATACTTGGAAAGATTTCTGAGTATGACATTTTTAAGTATTATTGTCCTAACTTTAAAGACTTAGGTAAGTTATTTCCAAGTGATTTACGTGAAGACAGGTCGCCAACTGTTTCTATAATTCCTTATAATGGTAAATTATTATATAAAGATTTTGGACACTCGGATCATACATTCGACTGTTTTAACTATATTAAATTTAAATATAATTGTACATTTATTGATTCTTTAAGAATTATCGATTGTGATTTTAATTTAAACCTAAGTTCTAATAAAAAGGAAGTTCAATTTACTATGGGATGTATGGCATTTAGACAACATATAGTTCCGACTTTTGAAAAAAATCCAGTTATTATTCAAAAGAAAAAGAGGCCCTGGAATAAAGAAGATGCAAATTTTTGGTCTAAATATTTGATCAGTAAACAAATTTTGTCTATGTTTGCAGTTGAATCAATAAGTCATTTTTGGATAAATAACAACAGGTTTACGTGTAAATCAATTAGTTATGCCTTTAAATTTAAAAATCGATATAAAATCTATTCTCCTTATGAAGAAAAAAATAAGTGGTTAAGCAATACAAAGCAAACAGACGTGCAGGGCTATAACCAACTCCCAAATAAAGGTGAGCGACTTATCATTACTTCTTCTCTAAAAGATGTTATGTGTTTACATGCAGCGGGCTACAATGCTATTGCTATGCAAAGTGAAATGCAAATGCCGACAGAGAAACTACTAAGTGAGTTAAAAGAACGATTTAATACAATAGAAATTTTATATGATAATGATTTTAATAAAAAGAATAATCCGGGTCAAACAATGGCCAAGAAAATTTGTGACTTATATGGTTTTAAAAATATACGCCTGCCTGACGAATATAAATCTAAAGACCCTTCTGACTTGGTTCACAAGGTAGGTAATTTTAACGAACTTAAAAACATATTAAATGAACAGAGATGAAATTATTGAAAAACTAAGGACACGAAAAGGCTTTTTAAAAAAAGGAGCAGATTGGCTAGCAAAAAAATGGGATGTAGATGTAGCTATTATCAAAGATTGTAAAAAACTTGTAACTTCTGAAGAGTGGGTACAAGAAAGAATGAACAATGATAATGGACATGAGCTTAGCGAAAGCCAAGCATTTTCAAAACATTTACTAGACAATGGCCTAACTATGGCAGATGTAAAGTCTGTTAAATTCTGGCAAAACTTCCAAGGAGAACAAAGATATAGTGTAGTAACTCATAACCAGTGGCATGAACAGCCGCAGGTTAAAGATGAGCTATTAAATTATATTAAAGCCCATTCTCATAAAGTAAAGAAGATTGCGTATAAGAAGTCTAAAGACCCTATTTGCTATGAGATCTCCTTACCAGATATTCATTATGGTAAGATAACTGATGATGATAATAATGCTATAGAAGAACAGTATATGAAAGCAATTGTAGATCTTCATAAGAAAGCTGACGGAGTAGAAATAGACAGATTCCTATTACCAGTAGGTAATGATGGTCTTAACTCAGAAGGTTTCTCAAGAGCTACAACTAAAGGCACACCTCAACAAGATCATATGTTGTGGCGTCAATCTTTTAGAGGTTATTGGCACTTAGTTATGAAAGCAATTGATTACTTAGCGCAGTTTGCACCAGTAGATGTTGTAGTTGTGCAAGGTAATCATGACTTTGAGCGTATGTTCTATGTAGGTGAAGTTTTAGATGCTATGTATCATAAGAATAAGAATGTGAATATAGACAATAGTTTAGACACACGTAAATATTATGAATACGGTACTAATATGATCATGTTTACACACGGTGATAAAGAAAAATCTCAAGAATTACCTTTATTAATTGCTACAGAACAACCAGAAATGTGGAGTAGATGTAGAGTTAGGGAAGTGCATTGTGGGCATAAACATAAAGAAATGCTCAATGAATACATGGGAACTAAAGTTAGATTTATACCATCAATATGTGGTAACGATGCTTGGCATAAAACTCAAGGATACGTTGGTACATTAAGATGTGGGCAGGCATTTATCTGGAATAAGAATAGAGGACTGGAAGGGTACCTTCAAACTAATGTTATGAACTATGAGTTGGAAGGGACGAAGTAAAGTTAAGAATGCTAAAAAGTCATCTTATGATGGACATGACTTTCAATCTAATTTAGAACTATATTGCTACAAGGAATTAGAGAAAGCTGAAATAGCAGTAGAGTATGAAGCACATACTTTTACTATATTTGATGCACTACTATACCCTCAAGCATGTTATGAAGGTACTGCTAAAAAATTATACAATAAAGGATCTAAAATCCGGCCGATTACATATACACCTGACTTTGTAGATCCAAACGGTAAATTTATTATAGAAACTAAAGGCTATGCAAATGAGTCTTTTCCTTTAAGGTGGAAACTATTCAAAAAACATCTTAAAGACAACAATAAACAATATGTGCTTTTTATGCCAAGAAACAAAAAGCAAGTAGATGAGGTTGTTGAACTCATCAAACAATTATAAGAAAATTACATTGCTCTCTATTTTGCTTACACGGAACCAGATTTTGAAGTAAAAAGAGACCAAATTAGTCACCCATAGATTAGAAGGTGTCTGAGCGTTGGCGGTTATTAATGTAATATACCCTGGACCCGCACACTGACTTAATAGAGGATGGAAAACACATGCGTTGCGCAGCCTCTACCTTTTTTTCTTTTTATTAACCAATTAAACATTTATTATGACAGAATTAGTCAGTCCCTGCTGTGGGGCAGAATACACAGATAATGAAGACGGACTCAGCTATTGCTGTGACGCACCAATACTCCAAGGACTTTGTTCAGATTGTAAAGAGCATGCAGAACCTGCAGAAGGATTCATATGTGGAACATGTGATGATTTCTTTGAGGAACCTGAAAAAGATTATGAATATGCAGAAAGAATGCATGATTCTTTTTTAGAAGATCGTATGGATGAAAAAAGATTAGGACTATGATAAAAAAGATCACCAGGAAGTCTATGCTTATTAGGCCTTCAGGTAGATCTACAGATTTTATTAGCCCTAGCTTTGGTTACGGCTGTTTATACAACTGTTCTTATTGTTATATGAAAAGACATAAAGATAGTGGTCTTGATGTAGCAACTAACACAGGAGATATACTAACAGCTGTAAATAACCATGCCTTCTTTACACCTGTAGACAAACCTAATCAAACACACGCAGAATTTACAACATATGATATTAGTTGTAATGAAGACTTTGCACTGCACGCCAAGCACCACCAATGGGAAAAGATATTTGAATTCTTTAGAGATCACCCGGTGGCTATGGGCAGCTTTGCAACCAAATATGTCAACAATAACCTTCTTTTATTTAACCCTCAAAGTAAGATACGCATTAGATTCAGTTTAATGCCGCAGCATAAGTCAAATTTACATGAGCCTAATACATCTAAGATACTAGATAGATTAAAAGCTATTGATAAATTTATAGACGCTGGTTACGATGTACATGTTAATTACAGTCCTATCATAGTATACGATGGCTGGCTAGAAGATTATAAAGATCTATTTAATATGGTAAATACCTATGTAAAAAACAAAGATAAGGTATTATCAGAATGTATTTTTCTCACACACAATATTAAGAAGCACACAGTTAACTTGCAGAATCACCCTAAAACAGAAGTAGATTTATGGGTCATAAGTAAGCAGGAAGCTAAGCGTTCGCAGTATGGTGGAGAAAATATACGATACAAACTAAGTTTAAAATCTGAATACATCAGTGAATTTAAACAATTACATAACCAAATTATAGGTTGGAACACTATAAGATATATATTTTAAAAATAAATTATGAGTATAAAAACAATTGACAAGCCAATGCAGGGTAATACCGGTATTGCAAAGCGCATCAATAAAGGCGCAGAAAAGATGGTGTTTGACATTCTTCAGTCTACTCAGTATTCTATGCCAATTCAATCTACAGTTAGAGAGTTAGTTACAAATGCATGTGACTCTCAACGTGAGAAAGAAATGGCAATAGAGATATTGATGGGGCAAAAGAAAGTTGAAGACTACTATATTGAACGCCACGGTGATCAGTATGAAGATAGTAATTTTGACAAAAGTTATTACAATAGAGATCATTTTGATGTAAATTGTGAAATAGATTTAGTATATGAACAAAATGAAGGTGTAGGTTACTGTGATACATTTTCAGTTACTGATTATGGTGTAGGTATTGGAGCAAGACGTTTAGAAGGTATATTGGAACTAGGTTATTCTACGAAAAGAAATACTAGTGAAAATTTTGGTGCTTTTGGTCTTGGAGCTAAGGCTGCACTATCAACCGGCGTAGATTTCTATACTATAGAAACTGTGTACAATGGTATGAGGTTTAAATGTAATTGTTATAATTACAAGACTGACTTTATTATACCTTCATTTAATGTAAAAACTGGAAATAAAAATCCATTTATTACATTTAGTGATGGCACGAAAGTATACTATGAGCAATGGGATTTAGCTACAAATAAAACTACTGTATCATTTGGAGTTAAGAAACATAATCGTAATAAGTTTGAAGAAGCTGTAGAAGAACAATTATTGTATTTTGATAATGTTAACTTTAAGGTTAGAGATAACGAAGATGATGGATATGAAAGAAATGTTAAGTTTAAAGCTGAAGTATTACATAACTCTAAGAATCTTATAGTTTCTGATTCATACTATTTCAATAAACCACATATTGTACTTGTTAAAGATGAAAATGCTACAACAGGTATTAACTATGGGTATATTGATTTTAAAGAATTAGAGATGGAACAAATGTATGGATCTGTAGCGTTCAAATGTCCTGCTCGTCAAGTTGTTGTTAAAGAGGATGGCACAGAAACTATATTGCAAGAGGGTGTAGATGTTACTCCTTCTCGTGAGAAAGTTATATGGAATGAAGCTACTAAGAAATATATCAAAGGTGTGATTATGGCAGCTGCACAAGAAGCTAGTGATATGATTCAAAAAGAGTTGCAAGAGACTGACTTTCTTAAATGGGTAGATGCTTGTAGATCTGTTATTACAGGTAACAGCAGTGAGAATAGAATTCTTAATAAATTATCTCAGATAGTTAATAAAGATGATATTAAACCTAAGTATTCTCCTGATCCTAGAATTAAGTATGGCCCAGCTAATAAACTATTTGAAGGTCTACAAATTATGAAGCCTTATCAAGACCGAGGTGAGATGAAAAGAGACATAATTAAAGATTGGCAAGGTTTTGATGCTAAACATTTTTATGCTAAAGAAGGTTCTTTTTCTAAACATAAGGATATGTATCTTATGGATGATCCTGAGTCTAACTATAGTAAACATCATGTTACCGTTTACAGTCTTCAAGATCTAGATGACAAGTTTAACCCTTTAATAGCTAAAGCTACCGGGGATGGACAAGCTAAAGTTGTTAAAGAAAAGGCTAGAGTTACAGCTAAACGTAATGCTATACTTAAGCTTATTGAAGCATCGGAGTGGTATAAAAGCTATGATGATACTGAAATTCCTGAAGAGTGGTTAACAAATTGTAAGGAAGAAGAAGCTATGGAGGAAGAAAAGTCTCAATTCAATAATCTAACTGCTGCAGAACGTAGAGAGATAGAGAAGAGAATGGTAGCTTATACTGTTAGATGGGATAAACGTAAAGATGATAATTTTACTATGGACAAGATTGAGCCTAAAGCTAAAGATCTTATGAATAGTAAAAATCGTATTTATTATTGTACTAAAGAGGATGAAGGTAAGATGAAAGCAGCTGCTTTGTTACTTTATAAAGTAGTACCTAAATTTAATGAAGTTTATGATCCTGCTAGTTCTTATGCTAATGGTAATGATTATGAATCTCAAGAGTATCCTGTATATTGGTATGAGCATCCTCCAGTTAGATATGCTAATTATAATGGTGTATATGCTGAATGGGCTGCACCTAAACAAGGATGGGATACACCTCAGCTTATACGTGTTAGTCAGAATAAGGTTAAGTTTATTACACAGAACCCTAATGTCAAACACATAGACGAAATCTTTTTACAAACCAACGATAACAATGAATATATTATGGATCAAACACTAGTAAAATACTACACGGCGCATAAAATGAAGAAGATAAATGATTTTAAATTTATGCAAGGATTAGGATGCATTCATACTGAATTACAAAAGGATTATTGTGAGTTGAAAGATTTACGTGATAATGATTATACAGAAAATTTATATAGAAGAGTGAGTGATATGGCACCAGCTATAACTGAGCACATGGATAAGTTATATGAATTCCAAAAATTTTGTAGTGAGTGTGATGATGCACAAATGATCCAAGATAAATCAAGAGAATTATTTGTACTATCTGATATAAGTGCCGCACGCGCTGTAGATTTAGACACATTAGCTAAATATGATAATATGGTTGAATTTGCAGAAGAAATTAAACCGCTTTTAGATGAGCTAAACTGCCTTGAAGAAAGAGACTGTAATATGTCTCCTGAACTTGAGAAAGAAGTTAGAGTATATCTAAGAGCAAAATCAAGAGAAACCTGGGATGGGCAATAGTGTCACATCCTCTTAATACTTAAAAATTGAAAATTATGATTACATTAAATGTAATAGATGACAAAATCTGTGGGAGCTATGGAGACAAAGCTTTTACAGTTGAGTACAGCAAAGAGTTGTACGATAGAATGAAACAGCTTGACCATAAGGCTCAAGGTGTAACTACAGTAGAAGAATACAACGAAGTAATGGAGGAATTTGCTCCATTATGTATTGTAGACTATACTAAAACTATTGAAACACAATGTGAACATATTCACGTTAACAAGGCAACAGGAGAATTCTTCCTTAAGCACAACGGCGTGGTATCTACGATACCTATGCCGCAGGCGCTGGTGGATAGAATATTTGAATCCTTAGATAAAGATCTAGACTTTATGCCTTTAGTTAAGATGTGGACTAGATGGTTACGTAACCCAATCTTGTGGAGAAAAATGAGGCAAGGTCACGGGAACGATTTCTGTGAGAGATTCTTTAATTTTGTGAACATGTTATATGTTCATCCTAAGCATAAAGAAGATCTTATGGAGCAAGGTCTTACTGATGAAGCAGCTTCCAAAAGAGCAGAAATGTACCAAATGAAAATCACCCATGAGGGATTACTCAATGGTTACAAAGTCTCTAGTGAAGTGCTTCATAAGTACGACCAAGAAACCGGTGAAGAAGTGGACCGCTATAAACGCACGTTCAATATTGACACCGGAGAGATAGAAGGTGAGGGATTACCAGAATTTGTAGAAGACAGACTATTTGAACCAGCAATGATGGGTCAAGGTGGAAATGCATTCTTCTGTGAAGGGCCTAACGGCTTTGCTAATCCACAACATTTTATCAAAGTGGGATGTACCCATAGACTAGAAGATTGGAGCATGGTTAACGTTGACGATAGACAGTCATGCGTTAAAGGGCTTCATATTGGTGGTCTGAAATACATCAATTGCTATAGTGGAGAAATTCACAATATCTTTGTAGATCCTATGCATATCGGGGCAGTGCCTTGTGATACAGATGGAGCTATAAGATGTAAGCAATACTTCGTTCACTCCTCTTTAGCAGGTGTGAATGGTTCAATTTACCATAGCTCTAGTTACGCAGCTATGACGGACGCAGAGTGGGATGATATGAGAGCGAAAGCTGTTCAAGAAAAGTCAGAACACAAAGCTCAGTGTGACAAGGAAGTTGCAGAGATGAATGCTTTGTAACTAGTGTTTAATTGGTAAGATATGAGGGGGAGTGAAGTGATTAGTAGCTCCCCTTTATATTAACTATAAAAATAATAAATATGGAAAAGAAGAAAACAGCACTGATAGATGGGGATAGCCTGATTTATTATGAGATGGGAAAGCCTACATTAGAGCTAGCTTTAGAAGGTATTGACTCTAGGATAATGCAAATGTTAAATATTGCCAATGTAGATAATTACGCGGGATTTCTTACACAGGGTAAGTGTTTTAGATATAAGGTTGCAAAAAATAGACCTTACAAAGGAAACAGAAAACGTGGAGATAAACCTGTTATATTTCCAGCAATTAAAGAATATCTAAAACAACATTGGAAGTTTACATTCGTTACAGAATTAGAAGCGGATGATTTAGTGTCAGTATATCATAATGAAACTACAGTTATATGCAGCCCAGATAAAGATGTTTTATTCCAAAATGTAGGAATGCATTATAACTATGGAAAAGCAGAATTATTAGTAGTAAATAAATTTGAAGCTGAACGATTTTTATGGAAACAGGCCCTTATGGGAGACTCTACAGATGGTATAGAAGGCCTACCAAAAGTGGGTCCAAAAACAGCAGATACATGGTTAAAACCAATCCTTCCAACAGACATGCCTGAATTTGTTTTAAAAAAATACATAGAAAAATTTGGTATATCCAATGGAATTGATAAATTTGCAGAGACATTTAAACTTATTTATATCCTAAAATCTCAAGACGACGTTCTTAGAGAGACTGGCATCGAGCTACCTGAACTAGTAACTTATGATGTTGAATCTCAAAATGAAAACGAATGGCTGTGAAATGTAAACAATTAGTATATACCCCAACTACTCCTTTGACCTTTAGAATTACTGGAGGAACAAAGGAACTTACTGCGCATAAAAGTAAAGAAGGAATTATTCATGCGCTAGAAGATCCTAATGGATTAAATTTAACATTAGGACTTAAAACTAAAATTAAAAAACTTAACTATAAAATAAATATTATAGAAGAAGTATGGAAAAAAAATGTCTTAGCATATGATATTCATATAGACAAAAGAACCAAAGCTTCTATATTTCTTCTCCCAATGTTTGGAGGAACAAGAAATCTTTTTATGTGGAATCAATTATTTATGAACTGCTTTTTACATAAGGAAAATGATACTCCATGTATACAATTACTATATAGATCATCTAAAGATCCTTTATTTTTAAAATTTCAACGTACTTTAACTAAATTTAAATCATTTATTCGTCAAGATGACATTCATATTGGATTTGTATTATTTACATTTAATATTCCAAACAGACAAATGATGAATTATGAAAAATTTATAAATGGTCAATATTCAAAATTTAGTAAACTATTTAAAATGACTTTATTAGAATTTCATAATTTTGAAGTAGATGATCTTATTGGCCAAGTTATATTTAAATCATTATTTAGAAAAGAAGAACTTGAAAAAAAACTAGGATGTGAATTACCTGAAGACTCTGAACTATTAAGCATTGTAGATCAAAATAATGAAACGTTTAATCCTGAAATATATTTTTAAAATGACAAAGAAAACATGTACTTGTGGAAAATCCACACCAAAAATGTCTGTTCCAGAAGGAATGGAGTTTAACAAACAATATAATACAAGTTGTACACACAATGAATTATACTACGAAGAAGAGAGAAATGGACCATTAACCAGTTCATTTGATCTAAAATTAGATTTAGAATTAAAAACTATTGGAGAGTTATTAAAACAGAAAAATAAAGCATATGGTAACACAGCATTAAATCCTACTAATGTATTTAGTAAGTTAAATGCCTCAGAAGCTATTTGCGCACGATTGGACGATAAATTAGCTAGAATAAAGAATAAAGGTATAAATGATGAGACGGAAGATACAGTGAGTGATTTAATTGGATACCTACTATTACTTAAAATGTCAAAATAAAAAAGGGGGTTAATACCCCCTATTTTTTACTAATAACTACCCCCCTTTTTCTCTGGTATAGCTTTCTATCTTACAATCTTATCTTGTGGGTATATCTCTGCCATTTTAACAATACCATGTAATCCTGGTACGAATTTCCATGAGTAGTATCCTACATTACTTTTATCTCGAACACTATCCTCTCCAAAAAATGCATCTCTAAGCTCATCAGTAGAATTACCTAATAGATTAACTCCATTTTGAACTAAAGATATTAATGGAATCCCTGATGACCGAGGCCCAGCTAACTCTCTAGGATCTGCAAATACAGCTACTTCTCTGTATATCCTATGCATTACACCTGAGAGTTTTCTACCAGCCCAATTTTGATGTAAATCTTTCTTACCGTCATCATCCCAATCACCCCCCATAACCAACATTAATGCTAATAATGCTAATACAGCCCTCATTTCCATTAAAGCACCTTTTATATTAGCCTTTTTCATGTCTACAAACTTGTCAAAAGCTTTTGTTTTTTCTGCCTCTGTAGTAAATTGAAATTCTGGATTATCCTGTTCATTTATTAAAAACTTTTCAAATTCTAATTTGGCAGCTGCTTCTTTTAATTTATATCTTGAACCATACCCAAAAGTAACTATATCTAAAGCAACATTTCCTACATCTTTTAATACAGATGTGGCGTACTCATGCAGAGCTAATTCTGCATCTACTACATTTCCAAAATTATCAAAAGATTTATCTGGCCCTACATTTTTCCAAAACGTACTCCAAGTTCCTTGATCAAAGTTTTCCATTACATAATCATATCTAAGATTTCCAAACCTTTCAAAAGCCAAACCTGGTAACCAAGAACGATAATGTATAAATAATCTATTAATTAATTTGGTTTGAGAATTATATGCATCGTATTTAGGTACAGCTCCTTTTACCTTAGATCCTATTCTATGTACTTTTTGTCTAAAACTAATCCAATTATTATTATCCTTTTCTAAATTTTCTACTCCTTCAATTTTAGATATATATCTATCATGTACACCAGTTGTAGTATAGTTAGGATTTTCTGTAAATTCAATACTATCCCATAAAGACTTTGCTCCTTCAGGCAAATCTTTTAATAATTCTAATTTACCAGTTGCTGAATCTATACCATAATTCATCGCCATAGCTGCTGTAGCAATAGCATCCAACGTTCTATCGGCTCTTGCTAAAAATTCAAACCATCTATCGGATGTCATAAATTTATCTTTAACACTAGATGATAATAAATCTCCTCGTCTTTTAGACATATCCTCTAAAGTTACCTCAAAATATTCAAATACCGCTCTTAATTTAGGATCTCTTCCAAAATAAGCTGCTTGAGCTTTTCTAAGATTAGGTTTAGTAATATATAAACCTTTAGCAGCTTGTATCTCCAGGCCTACAAATCCAGATCCCAGTGCGCCTAGTGCTACAGGACCTTTCAATCCAAGTGTAGAAACAGTATGGAAATTTTTAAGTCCTAGTACTGTTTTATTCTGGCTAATACCGTTCTTAACCACATCTTTAGTAATTAAACTTTGCCCAAAAAATTCTGCATTTATAAATTCAGCTATAGTACTAGTATTAGTCTTATTTAGTAGTTTTACAGAGTCTCCTAACATATCAGTAACGACACTACTTGTTTTATCTTCTTTTATTTCTCTAATACCACCTTCCATGTCATATAAAGTCTCCATTAATATCATAGTAGGAGCAACTTCACTCAAGTATTGATACATATACGCAGATTTACCTAATAAGTATAAACTTTTTCCAAGCTCTCTGCTTTTTAAAGAAACATCACGTACTTTTCTACCATCTGCATTGGTCCTGGATAATTCTGCTAGCCCATATCTAGGTATATGTCTTAAGAAGTTTCCATTCATATCTTCTACCCCAAATTGTACATCGTGCTCATTTACTTGGAACATGTCCAGGAAAGACTGCTTCATACCACCTAACGACCAATCTCCTTCTAACATCTGGTCAACCATATCTTTTTGCACATTAGCAATAAAGTTATAGCCTTTATCTGCTCCCATTAATCTTAAGAATTCAATAGTTCTTTTTACGTGAAACTCATAAAAATCTTTTAATTCTGGAGTTTCTTGTATCTCCATATACTCTTTAGAAAGATATTTATTTAATTTGGCATTATCTTTTTGAACTTTAATAAAAGGATTTGAAGGATTTAACCAAGCGGTATCATATTTAGGATTAAATCTTTTTTCCCATCTAACTAATTGAGCTGATTGTTGTCTTAACCCTTGACCAGATTCTCTAAGTAATTTAACTTGATTAGATTTCCAGTTTGTATATTCTTTCTTAAATAATTCTTTATCTATTTCATAATAAGTTTTAAGCCATTTTATATCTTGATTTTCATATGCATTTTTTCTATCTTCTTTAAATGTATCATTAAACCTAGCCCATAAATTCATAGTTTTAGGATTAATAAGTTTATCATATACTTGAGCACCTGTTCCAAATCTAGCTTCTAATGCTTTTACTTTCTCTTCTATTTCATTAGCTAATTCTTTTTCAATTCTAACTAAATTAGCTTCTACAGCAGATTTAGTTTTATGAATCATTCTAAGAGCTGGATGTGATTGATTAGACCTACTTACCCAATCTCCAGTCAATTTTCCAATATGTTTATTAAATGTATCTATACCTTTAATACCTTCTTTTGTACTAAGATCTACTAACCGCTCCATCATTTTCTCTTTAATACTATTACTACCAAGTAATGCACGATCTATTAAGTCTTTTGTTTCTTTTAAAGCATTTTGTAATACATCTCTTCGATTACCTTTAGGTAATAGGTCTACAATCTCATCTAAAGTAGTAAAACTTCTAAAATGTACTAAATCTCTATATGCAGTATTTAAATCTTCTATAGTCAGATATTTTGGATTTATCTCACCATCCTCTAAAGTAGGACTGTCTTCTTTTAAAGCTTCAATAGTCTGGGTAGCCAACTTAAACGCCTCTGTAATAGCTGCTTCAGCAGATAGATCAATTCTTAAGTCCCTAATAATTCGTCTAGATGACTCTACTTTAGCTTGCAAACGTCTTTTTTCTGCATAAGAAGCTTTCTTTTGATCATTTAATAATAACTTTAATCGTCTCTCTTCAGCTTCTATAAGTTCATCCACTTTAGCAATTCCAGTTTTTTCAAGTGCTAAAGGTAATTGTTTAATAAATGGACTATCACCAGTTTCTATTTGTAAATCTTGAACTTGATTTAAAGGTACTCCATTTTTATTTTTCTTAAATTGTATTAATATAGGTAATACTCTAGATCTACGTACTTTTGTTACTCCGTATTGATCTAGTAAAGTTTTTTTATATTGACCCATTTGTAAATTATATGTATCTTCTGAAGATAACCATAAATCTTGAGATAGAATAACCTTACCATTTTTATCTAGTCGTGCTCCAGCTTTATCTAGCCTAGGTATTTTAGATTTATAGTCATATATAAGTGCAGAACCATCACTAAAGAATGCAACAAGATCTAAAGTACCACCACTTTGAGTACTTTTATTTAAAATCATAAGCTCAGTACGTATCTTTACCTCACCCTTTGGATCAATAGTTTTTTGAATTCCTTTTATTTCATTAACTAGATATTTAGCATAATCATTTAATGTTTTAAAATAAACGCCATATTCTGTATACTTATTTTGAAGTTCTGCGGGAGTAATTTTAGACTGTCCTGAATAAAAATTAACAAGTTCTTCCATAACACCATGGACTCTATCACCTGCATCAGTTCTTAATTTACTCTGTAATTGAAAATATGCTTCCTGTTCTTCTGTATAACCATAAAATTCTTTCCCTGCTTTTTTATAGGCTCTTGAAGATTCATCAGACATACGATGTTCAACAACATCTCCGGTTTTTACATTATAGTATCTAACCATTTTTTGTGCAGCATCATCTGATAAAAACATATAATCAGGATTTGCTTGTACTTCTTCAAGAGTTAACTCTCTTTGCGCATACAAGGCTTGATCTTCCATTACTCTCTCATAAGGAGTCATCGATGGATCTTCCGCTTGATAAAATTCTACGTCAGGCAACGCAAGAGCATTAGGATCGGATTTCATAACATCTTGCAACCTATTAGTGATAGTAAGTTCTGCAGATTTTATAAAAGGATTCCCCTTACGCCCAAACAATTTATTTAACATGTCCATAACTTTGTCCCACCATCTTCTTACTCTTGATATTTTCTCTTTGTCTTGCTCTATAAAATCATTTTGTATATCATTTCCAAGAATATGTTTAGATATTACTTTACCTATAGCTTCACGCTTTAACATATCTATATCCCCCTTAAATTGCTTAAAATAGAAATTATTAGGATCTAGCATTTCTTTATATTCAGTATAATTTTCTATTGCTCTGTACATAGAATTATACAAAGGATTCATATCTGCTCTAAGTAATTCTACAGTAAAGTGAGCTGCTTCTTCTGATAACGTATTTACATCCACTGTGCCACTAGAAACATTAATTATACGTTTAAGCATTTGGGCTTGCCCAATAACATCTAATTTGTTATTATTCTGATCATGTATGTTTTCTACAGTATTAACTGTTACATTTATAGTTCCTAAAAAATTCTCTAAAGATTCTTGTAATAAACTTTTTCTATAATTATGCTCTAATTGTTTGGTTTTATCTGCAAACATGCCTCTCTCCAAAGAAGCCGCACTAATTATTTGCATTACTTTGGGATTAGACATAGGATTAGGTTGTCCCTGCTCATTTAAAGGAGCAAAGCCTAACCCATTCATTTTGTGTTGATGTAAGATTTCTAAATATGCAGCATATGATGCATCTTTATTTTCTACAATACTATCTATAACAGCAAATAATGTTGAAGGTTTTCCATTAGATAGAAAAACATTAGTTATATTTCCTTTTTCGTTTCTTATTAAATTACATGCCATATTAACATTGTTCTTGATTATATCCTGGTTGTAGTGATTCTAAGCTTTGAGTCACAGGAGCTTCTGTTATATCATTCTTTTTTGTATTCTGAGCTGGTGCAGATTTTAAAACTGTAGCATTAAAAAATTGTTTTCTATCACCTTTTTTCATAAAACCTTTATTATGAGAATCTTTAGCAAACTCAGCCCAATTTTTATATCCTAAATTAGTAGCTATATGTGTTTGTAATTCCGCTCTATTTTGAACGCCGAAGTTAAGATAATTTACTGAACTATACAAATCTTGAAGAGTGGAATGAAATACGCGGTCTATAGAAATATCTACTCCTGTAGGCGTAGTAATAACACCCTCTCTAACCATATTTTTATTATTTAAATTCATTGGAAAGCTGAGCCAATTTTGCTTTTTTGCAAGTATTTTATTTAAATACTTTGTAGGCAGGTTAACAGTTTGTCGTCCAAAAGGATAATTATTAGCTTCTATAATAGAACTTTTTCCTGTTCCTATTTCTTTGATGTGTCCAAGAATACCTTTTTTAGTTATCATTTGATATTGAGCAGTGCCGGATTTCTTATCCAAACTAACTCTTTTAAATGTTGCAGAGAAGTATCTATTTTCAGCGCCTACAATACCTTTTCTATCACTTATGTCTCTAATACTTTTTATAGTAATTATTTCATCATTAAATTGAGTGGTCTCAAAAAAGTTAGTTTTAAATCTATAGCTAACATCAAATATTGTTCTAACAATCCTAGGATTATCCCAAGAATTAGATAACCACTCTTCATATAGTTCTGTAGACTTTCTTTTATCTAGTAATTCTCTTCCTGCCTTTACATTATGTATAGCATCATGAACTGTTTCCAGCATAGGAGCAGTTTTTGCTAATATTTCTACTCCAGGTAGTATATGAAAGAAAGAGTTTGGATGAAAATCAGTTCCAGATTTAATTAAACTGTAATCAATAATATCTTCAGCTAATTGTTGAGCTTCTCCTCCCATATGATATAACTCATACCAAGAATCAGCTACATCCTGAACTTCATCAGAACTATACTTTCTATTTAATAATTGTAATTTATCTATAGAAAAATCTTGATTCAGCTCACTTTCAAATTCTTGTAATACAGGTAATAAATCTCGTACTAAAATATTATCCGGATACTTGTCTTGAGCCTCAGCAAGTCTCCTAGGTAAACTAGTAGGACCTTGAAATAATTCAGCTATTCTCTCATTTAATTGAACTTGCTCTGTATTTCTTCTAGTTTGCCATGTCCATGCAGTTATAAAATTATCAAACGATCTTAATCTATATAAAATATCGTCTTCAGAAACACTATCTTCTATCATATTTTTTGCCATTAACACCATCTGTAACTTTAAAGGATTAATATCCATCTCACCATCAGAGTATTTAACATTTTCTTTTAAGTCTGTTTGTTTAAATAACTGTGGACTTTGATCATATATTGCTTTTAAACTTTTAAGAAATGGCGCTGTTTGCAATTCTTGACCTAACCCAGTAATTTCTGTTCTTATACCAGTTTTAGCATCTAAGTTGTTAAATACGCCCTGTTCTAATAAATAACTTTCTAAACCTACAAGATAAATTAAATTGTATCCATTTTGTAATTTAGATGTATCAAACGCTGCTAGCCTCTGAGCTTTTCTAACTAACTCTGCATATTTCTTATACTTTAAAAAATCTTCAAATACCTGAGACTGTAATTGTTTTTGGCCTCCTTCCATATCTTTTAAATTTGTAATCAACATACTTGTTTCAGATCTTTCAGGGATTCCATTTACTATATCATGTTTATCTAATGCTTCTTCATTAAACGCTGCCCCCATTTTAGGTTCTCCTACAAGTTTTTTAATTTTCTCTACAATAGCTCCTTCTGTAAGAGCTTGTTTATATAAACTCTGCTCATTAGATATTGATTGTAAATTCTTAAGTTTATAATATTGTTGAATTACAGGTTGTGCCATGAACTTTAATACAGTAGGTAATGGTACGCCTGCTCTTATTAATAACATATGTACACCTGCTCCCTGCTGTCCAGCATTTACATACATTGCAAAAGGATCTTTCTCCCCATCTACATATGCTGATATATATTGTTGCATAGAAGAATTAATTAAATTACCTTCAGTGTCAAAGACTCTCCCTAATTGAATTGGTTGAGTTTCTAAACCTTCAAAATTTAATAAATATTTTTCTCCTTCATCATCTTTAATAAGTATATCTGGTTTAGATTCTAAATTAAAAGAAAAACCAGATCTTTGAGACTTAGCCATGTCAGTTATACTAGTAGCAACTATGCCTGTACCACCAAGAGTTTGATGCATTTGATAAGTAGTTTCAATTAAATTACTAATAGAAAGCATATCTAATAAATTACCAGTCTCTTCAATAACACCATCTATAGTATGTCCTAATTGAGCATCATGTATTTCATGTGCGATGCTTGATAAAGTAAATGCGCCTACAGGAGATATTAACTGAGGAAAACTTGCTTCATGTTTTAAAACATTCTTCATACTAGTTAATAACATATTTTCTACAACCTCTCCTGGCTGTTTAAATGCATCTTCTAAGTTCTCCCATCCTAATTTATATAAGCTATTTGCTAAATTCTCCCTAACTGCTGGATCTCCTTTTTCATATAATTTAAAAAACTCAGCTAGTCCCTCTACATCAGTGCCAAATAACTTAACTGCTGAGGCCTTAAAAGATGCACTATCACGTTGTGATAATTCATAAGGCGTTTTTACAGGCTTAACTACATCAATTTTACCATCTTCGTTTCTTTCTATATGTGGTAAGTATAATGTTAATTTATCAATGTCATAATCAGCACCAGATTTAGCAACCATCTCATGGGGTACAACAACTGCTGGTCCCATAGTATGCTCTAGAAATCCTGCTACTTTAATATATTCAATTGAATTAAGTCCCTCTGTAGGAATACGAAAACCAATAATTTCTTTTGCCTCTTCTGTAAGCTCATTTATATCTACTATTGATCCATACTCTGACTTTAAATGATGAGGTAAGTATACTTCCATCGCTTTAACCGTCTTACCATCTTTTTCAAACTCATAAAATTTTAATGGTCTATAACCAGGAATATCTAATTGTGCATCTGTAGCTACTTTTACAGTAAATCCTACATCAGCTTGTAATGTATTCATATTACCATTAATCTTTCTAGCTATAACTGTATTAGTTACTATAGAATAAAGTAACTCATCTATTTTTTGTTTATTAGCTAATAAATTTGTATATGATAATTCACTTTCAAATAACGCATTTACCGAATCTTTCATATGTTCAGGAAGATCTCGTTTATTCATTTCCTCTGAAACTGCAGCTAGCATCTTTTCTTTACTTATATCCATAGCATCAAATCCATCAGGCGTTTTTCTAAATCCTAATTTATCAGCAAGTTTAATGGTATCCTTATCAATCATTGATGTATGAATATTTTGATATTTAGTTTCTAACTCAATAAAATCTTCTGGATAGTGTTCTGAATTTAAAAAGCCAGATTCAAATACATTCATAAATAACATGGTAGCTGACTGAGTACCTACAGGCACTTGATTTTTATTATCTGAAGGATCTAACTGTATTCCAAAATATTCTAATGGAAATTCTTGAATATAATTTAGATCATTAGATAAAGGTATTGCCGCACCAGTATCAGGATCTATCAAAGGCTCAAACTCATGCTTAGAATTTTGTTTACCTCCTACTTTAGTACCGGATTCAAATACCGTATAATCTATATCATTCTTAATCATATCATCATAGACATCATCCATAACAGTAGCTTGTCCTTTAAATCCAGCAAGTTTAGATAAATTAGGATGTATAGGATAAAGTGCAAATTTATTAAATAGTTTTAAGCCCATTCCTCCAACTTTTATATCTGCAAATACTTGTGGTTTAAGAGGTGGAAAAGAAACTGCTTCATTAGGAGCTAGTTCTACACCTTGAACTATCTTTTGATAAGCCCGTTCATGTTTATTACTCCAGTTGTCAGTCATAAGTAAAACAGATCTATAAAAATCAAAAGAGACTAGACCTCCACCATCAAATACCTCCATACCTACAAACGTCTCTTCGATTGCATCTATAACATCATCCCTCCCCATTTCAGCTAAACGCTGTGTGTACATATTTAAATATTCAGAATCTTTTGTATACTCTGCTCTCGTAACCATTCTAACAACAGGTCTATGACTATGATTAGTTGGTACTCCTGTTGTAGATATAGATCCGCTAGGATATTTATTATTTAAAGCTTCAAGTATATATTCATTGAACATTGGATACACTTTAGATCCTACCATACCTGATGTACGTTTAAACATATTTCTATAAGTTTCACCCTTCATATATAATGCAGGATGTCCTAAAAATAATCTAGTTTGTTCTATCATTCCTATTAACTGATTATTTCCTATATGTTTAGATAAGTTTTCTATTACAGATCTACTAATCTTACCATTTTTTGTTATTGCTTTATTTTTTAAACCCTCCGGCAATGACTCATAAGCCTGCTGGATATGCACATCATCTATCCCTATATTATTAAAAGAGTTATCTTTTCCTTTACTGATAATTCCATATTTCTTTAATACATCTAAAGCTTCTCGCTGTCTAGTTAATAATAAAGATGCAATTTCCTTTTGTACCTCTTCAGACTCAATAAAATCATTAAACTTTTTAGTTTCTTGATCTAAAATTTCAGCATTAATATAAGTCTTAGACCCACTGTATATTACAGGAAAAAGAGCAGCATCATTAAAAAATTGTAATTGTATACCTTTTGTTCGAAGTTCTGGGATCTGTTGAATTTTAGGATTTCTTTTAATTTCATGAGCTGTAAGTATTTCAGCCTTTAATAAATCACTAAGATATTCTCTCATCCCTTTATCTGACCTATATTTATTATCTCCTACTTTAATCGCTCGTACAGTTTTTTTATTACCTGTTTGAATTAAAGGCACATACCCATCTAAAATAGAAGCAATATGAAGGCCAGCTACATTTGCCTTAGTAGTTTTAGATATATCAAATCCTTTACCCTGAGTTAAATTTTTACCTCCTTCTAACGTTTTAATTTTAATCGTAGGCTCTACTAAAAATAAACTTCCAAATAAAAATGGAGAGTTTTGAACGAGGGCTTCAACCGCATCAGGATCCTCATTTAATCTATCCGCAAGTATATTAATATAATGTTTTCGATTTATTCCAAAGACTTGTTCACCTTTAGGATTAACATGCTGTAGAGTAATAGCTAATGTGCTATTATCAACTTCAAATCCTATTAAACTTTTAAGATTACCTTCAACATCACCTCCAAATATAGTTGATACATCTCCTTCATTTTTAATAACATCTCCTATTACCCAACTAGCAATATCCATAAAATTTGTAATTCTCTCTTTTTCTATTTTCTGTAAGATATTATCTAGTCCATAGAATTCAATACCTAATGTTTGTAGTAAAGGTATCATATCATTTATATCTAAATTATACGTAGAAAATTCTTTAAAAGTAGCTGTCCTAGTACCAATTTTAAACTTTTTATTTATATTTAATACACGTCTGCCATCAGGTAATAAAGTACCAAGTTTACTATTCGTTATAATTTTTTTGAAATTATAGTTCCATCTATTTTTAGTTATGTTTTCAGCCTTTTCTGTGTTAGAATCATTAATAAATCGTCCTGGATTTTCCTCTGCAACAATGTGTTTTTTAGCTAGTAATGTCCCATACTCTTCATTAGAGTTATTAACTACTTTTAAGAGCCCAAATAACAATCGTAATTTATTAGGACTAAATGATTCATGTACTACAGACTCTAAACCTTCTGCAATACCTAATCTTTTTAATAAAATTTGATATGTTATATTTTCTTTTGCAAGTTTTACTAATGTCTCGTACATCTCATCTACTGAACTCTTATTAGATAGGTGTTTATATAAAGTAGTTATAACTTCTGAAGAAGGTGTTAGTTCATATGTCCCCGATTTATTTGTTTTTAATAAAGGTTCATTATTATGATTTGTAATACTTCTTGGTAATGTGCCTAATAATAATTTAATACTAGGTTTTACAGTCTTTTTTAAATCAATTTGATTTGAAGGTTTGTATGTTACAGAGTCTTTATTATGATCAGTATTTTCTGCATTTAATTCCGCTATCTGGTCTTCAATATTCTCTGATTTAATATTTAATTTAAATTGTTTTAAATATAATATATTTCTTTGTAGAAGTGTACTCCACTCTTCTTTTATAATAGTCCTAACAGAATCTATTGCCTCTTTTTCTTTTTGTAATTGTCTTATTTCTCCTTCGTTACTAGATTCTTTTTGTAGTCGATTTAAAGCATTCCAAGCAGTATTATTTTGTTCAATTAGTAAACTACCCACCGATGTTCTCTTCCCATGATCACCTGGAGTTCCATAATGTTGTGCCAACGCCATTTCTAACTGTTCAGGCTGTGCAGCCAGTTCAAATATTTCTTCAATACCAAATTCATCGTTCTTATGGATCATATCAAATAAAGCGACAGTTATACCATTATTAAGATCTCTGTATGTAGCACTATTACCTCTATAAGCACTCATAGATGCTCCTCCTCTTCCTTTTAAAGCCTCAGCAATATCATATGATACAAACTCTTCAACTCCATGATTAAAATGACCTGAATAAATTCTATCAAACAATACTTTTGAATTTTTTAAATTATTAAAGAATTTAAATAAGAAATCAAATAATCTTTGGATTAATGATTTTTCTACTTTAGATCCTATATTATACTCTCCTTCATTTAAAGTATAATGTCTAAATTCTTCTGCTAACCATTCATCTGCTTCCAGATCTGTAAAGTTTTTAAGCTCTTTAAGATCTCCTTTATATGTTCTTTGTTTTCCTCTTATAGATCTTACTTCAGTATATAATTCAGCTCTTTCAGCCTCACTTAAGAATTTATATGTTATACCATGAAAAGCTTCATGATATAAAGCCCCTCTTTGGGCCTCATTTGATAATAAGATATCTCCAGTTTTACTGAAGTATCCAAAATCTCTACCATGTACTAATCCTTGTATAACCTCTACCTTAAATATAGGATTTCCAGCACTATCTTTTGGAACTAAAGTTTTAAATTTTTCATACTCCTCACTAAAATTCATAAACTCATAATCTTCTTGTAAAGCAGCAAGCGTACTAGTTCTCATACTAGCGCCTTCTACATCTTCACCCGTTGTAGGCCTGTCGTTTTCAGGATTATTTATTATATCATTTAAATCAGTTAAATCAGTCTTATTTTTTTCAGATTCTTCTAACTTCTCTTGTTTAGTACTTGAGATAGATTTTGCAGACTGTTCTGCGTATAAGACGCCCCTCATAGATAGCTGCATCTCATTTGTAAAATTCTCTAATGGTATTGTCTTTCCTTGTGCATTAGTAATATCTAATACTTGAAAATCAAGTACTTGGTTATCATGATTTATAGACTCAACTTCAAATTTAAGTTTTGTTTTATTTTCAGGAATAGTAAATACATATTGTTTTCCTTCTATTACGCCAGATGGCGCTTTACCCTCTAAAGGTGTATTTATAGGAGTGATAGTACCTTCTTCTGTTTCAGTTATGACTAGCTCATTAACGTCTTGTCTTCTATGTTTAGGTATACTAGCAGGTTCAGATAAATCCGAAAAACTCACATTTCTTGAGTTAGAATTAAATGTAAGATATTGTCCTTGAAACTGTGGATTTGTAAATGAATCTGTAGTTTTAGTAGGCATATGAGTATCTCGAACCATGTTAACAGTTACAGGAATCTCATGCACTGTTCTAGCGTTTCCGTCTGTGCTTTTACTTCCCATTAAAAAATGAGTATAATTATCCCACGTTTGGTTTTTAACCTCTAGTTTAGCAGATACTTCATGATATACATATTGAGAATATTGAGGAGAAGGTTTATTAGACTTTAATGCTAATTTTTCTTCCTTAGTTAATTTAGATTTAAGATATAATTCTTTTCTATAAGCTTCTTTAGTTTGACCCTTCTTCTTTTTAATTTTTTTCCTAGTCTTTTTTATCTTTTTATTTGCACTAGCTTGTGCTAAATACCATCCTTGTATTTTTTTACCGTGATCTTCTCTTACTGCTTGGTCTCCTACAGCTACACCCTCTTCTTTATTACCTACTCTTGAAGTTAAGTGTCTAGCATTAACCTGTACATATAATTCAGCTAAAAAGTTTTTAAGCGCAGCATGTGATTCAGGATGTGCATCTGAATTAACTAATTGTTTAAAAGTCATAGATTGTCCTCCATAGTATAATGTATCCCCTTCAGTATATATACTATACTCACCATTAGTTCTACCTTTAGCATGTTTACCAAAGTAAATAAGATCGGATAACTGTTTTGTAATACTTTGATCAGTACCTGGAAATAAGAAAGGCTCTGTCATAGTAGTATTAGGAAGTTTAGAATCTTCTACTTGTTTTGCAAAAAGTTTTAATGTATTATATACATTTAATTGTATGTTTTTTGGTAATTTATTAGTTTTAAAGCGTATTAAGTTACCATCTTTAAGGGCATATAGAAATCCTGCTCTTACTGTAAATTGTTTAGCGTTATAAGATATTTTGTTATCTGGATTAACACTAACACGTAAATCTATATTCTTCACATCTTGTTCTCTTTGTACTATAGTTTCTCGTGCAAACCCTTTATGGTCAAGACCTTGCTCACCATACGACTGCATACCATGAGATTTACCAGATATATTTAGATATATCAATGGTTGTTTTTCTAATATACTTTGTCTCCATGCTTTATGCTGCTGTACAATTGCTTTTGCCTCCTCAGACATTTGTCCTGTAAAGAACTTTCTTTTTCGCCCATTTATCTTTTTTGTAAAATGTGGAATTGTTCCATTTACTTTAACTAAATCCGCCTTGCCAAATCTATATGTTTGTTGAGCCATACCTTGCTCATCATATTCAGTTCTATAAGTCTCAGTACCCATTAAAGAAGCGTACACTATATTACCTTCATGTTTAATAGGAACTCCTTGATCATCTACAACTAATACTACAATATCTTCAAGACTTTCATCTCTAGTATTTCTCTCAGAAAAATTTGCTACATTTCCATTTTTATCTACAGATTTAGAATACCTACTTGTTTTAGGTTTAGATTTATTATGATCATAAAATCCTATGTGTTGTCCTACTTTATTCTCTGCATTCTCCTGCTGTGCATCAAACTCAATTACACTTTTTCTAGTAAGAGGTACTAAATTATGATTATCAAATCTACTATTAGTTTTATCATTATTAGATCTAGCTACCCAATCATAAAATATATTTTGATCTCGATAATGTTCAAACTGTTCTTGCTCTGCCTTGGTTCTTTTTGGTTTCTCTGCTAGTTCTTTATATTTTCTAAGAGCTTCACTATGATTACCTGCAGTCTTAGCTAATTTAACCTTAAGTACAGAAGGCGAATTATAATATACTTTTCCATTTAATTCAATATCTCTTTCTAACTCCTCATCTGTCATTTCTCCTTCAGAAGTACGAGCCTCATCCCCTAACAATTCATCTGCTACTGGAGTAGTTAATCGCTTAATCTCTTCCATAACAGCAGAATAATTAGCTATAAATGTATCATTTGTTGCTTTATACCTTTCATTTAAAGTATTTTGTTTATTTATCTCATCAAATATAGGAGCAAGATCTAATCTTAATTTATCACGTAAATTTTCTTTAGCACTTTCATATTTCATTTTAAGTTCATGAACATCAGCTAGTACAGATTCCAATATCGCTCTTCTAGATTGTTCATCCTTATTTCTAAATCTGTGATCATAATTTTCAGGCCCGTTTTCTGTACCTGTTTTTACAAAATGTATTTGTTGCATTAACTTATTAATCAGAGGTTTTGCTTGATCTATTTTATATTTAATATCAGCCATTCCTTCATCTAGCAAAGAGATTAATTCTACAGGAAGCTCATTATTAGTATTTGCAAAATCAAAGATCATATTAGCTAGTTCGTATAATCTAGACTCATCTTCTTCAGTTCTAAACTCATCTGATAATAAATCAAGATCCTTAAAGAATCCTTTACCGACAAATTCCTTCATGATGTCTGCATGTTTTTTAAATCTATCTTTAAGATAATCAGTTATCTTACTTTGAACTGCGATATTTATAGCGTGTTCTTTTTCCTGCGGAGTCATTCCTCCTAAATCCTCAACTGTATCCTTCGCAGATAATACAGTGTTATTTAATGTAACTAAGTCGTCCAATTTAGTTTGTAATTGAACTTTTTGTACCTCTAAGTTTGCTAATTGTTCTGAAATTGAATTATACTCTTCATTTACATTTGCTATTTCTGCAGCTAAATTCTTTTTAAGAGTAGGAGTTAATTTAGTTTTATTCTCTGATTGTTTAGCAAGATCTAAAGCAAGTAGCTCTAATTTCTCAGTAAATTTATCTATTTGAGATTGTATTCTAGCTAATTCATTTTGTATCTCTTCTCTAGACGCGGTTGTTGCAGATTCTATAATTTCAGATACTTGATCAGATTCAGTTACTTCTTTTATATTAGTTGCAGAATTTAAGAATCCTAAATTTTTAATTGTAAAGTCTGTTATAAATCCTTGTCCTGATAATACTAAATCTATTTCTTCAATACGAGCATCAGCTGCTTTATTTCCTTTAAGTTTAACTAGTTCCTGTCTTTCAATTAAAAGATCTACATTCTCTTTACTAGGATATGCTATTAATACATTATCATCAGCCCCTTTTACTTTACCAGGTTTTACATAAAATCTATATATGCCTGTCTTTGGACCGTCGTTAATACTAATTCCAGCTGTTTTTAAAGCAGTTTTATAAGCTGTTAGCTCATCTAACTCAGGATTTTTCTCCATAAGTTCAATGACTTGATTAACAATTGAGTCTTCAATGCCTGCTTCTTTAGCTGTTTGCCTTAGCCCTTCTACTGTTGTTTTATCTGCTTTAGTATATTCAAACTCTATAACTTTACCCTGATATTTAATAAATAATCTTTTAAGATTATGATCTGTAATATCTTCAGCATTTTCAGCTGATACATCTCTAATCATTTGAGGAGATAACATTTTTGGTAAAGGAACTTTCGTTCCTGGCTTAGCTTTTATAAACAATCCTCTAGGATCATACCATTTACCTGGTTGCTTAACATGGTCTCTATAGTCCATTAACTCATTAACCATATTAATAGCTCTATGTCTTCGAGCTCTAATCTTTCTACTATCTTTAAACATTTGAATTAACTTCTCTTTATTCGTTGCATATCCAGTAGGGTCATTCTCTTTATATTTATCTATCTGTGCTTGTTCTGATGCACTTAGATCAGGGTCTAGTCCTTTATTAATAGCCTCTAATAACGAGTTTGTCTTTTCATTTATTTTCTCATACTCTGAGTTTAAATTTTCTAATCTCGCCCATTTCTTTTGCTGCTCTTCATTTCCTCCAATATTCTTTCCACCTTTATACACAGCTGGTCTTGGAACTGTCTCATCTGAGTTAAGTTGTTCAATCTCATCATAGATTCTTTTTCTTTCTTGAATAAGATTCATCATTAAATCTTCTACATGTGTAGGATCAGTAAATGCTTCAAGACCTACTTTACGCATTATAGCCTTTGCTTCAGGGAGTGCTAATATTTTTGTTTTTTGAGCAGGACTCATTCTTTCCCACAATCTCTTAATTCTAACTTTTAATCCTACATCCTCTGCTTCATCTTGTATTGATCTAGAATCATGTTCCATTTCTGATTCAGGGTCAAATCCTAAAATATCTTTTATAGCCTTATTCATAGAGCTTTCTCTACTATCCGAATCCTTACCTACGGCTAATGCATGTACTATAGCATCTTTCGTTTCCTGATTATAATTTACAAAAGAACCATTAACTTTATTTCTAGTCTCTTTTATATCAGCAGTTCTTTCTTCCATCATATCTGCTAATTGACCTTTCTTTTCAGATAATTCAGCATCATTTAAATCTTCTGAGCCATTCCAACTAAATGCCTCTCTAAACTGCCCAACAGTCATATTTCGTATATTATCTATTTGTTCTGTAATATGAGCTTCATGACCAGATGCTAATCTTGCATTTATAAAATTAAACATATTATCATGCTCAGCATTTTTATAACCATAGTCACTATTAATAATCTGGGCAAAATCCATATCATCTTGGATAACACCTGCTCTAACCATTGATTCTTTAGCATTTTTTAAAGCGCCGAGTAAATTTTCATCTTTATTTAGATTGTTAACATGCGCATCAAGCATTTTCTTTTCATACTTCATGTCTTGTATAGTACCTAGAACACCTCCTAACGGCTTCCAACCTGTCTTAGTTTTACCGTTAGCATCTTTAATTACTTTACCATCGGGCCCTCGTGTTTCACCTCTTCCAGGTAATCCTAGTGCAGCTAATATAAACCCAATTCCTATTTCTTTTTGGCCTTCATTAGAACCATATGCTTCCATAAAAGCATCATCCGTACTACCTAGTAATTCACCTATCATTCCCAACATAGTAGGATCTTCTTTCATTCTATAATATCTTTCAGCAGCATGTTGCCCTGATAAATCTGCAAGTTTTTGTCCTCCTTCTTCTACAAATCCTTCATATAGTGGAGTTTTAAGGACTCTCCAAGCACTGTTTCCAAACGCACGTTTTTTAGATACATCTTTATACAATGCTTTCCACTTTCCAATGCCCTCTTTCATCTCTAGTCCTATCTTACCTTTAAAACTATTTTTAGTAGCATTAAACCCTTTCCCAAAAATTTTCGGAAACATCATATAGTTACCATATCCTACTAATGCAACATTGGCCCCAAATACAGCATTAGAACTTTTAGTAGCAATATCAACTAAATGTGCCATTTCTTCTGTGTTAGGATCTCTCCCATACTCTTCATGAAAAGAACCTTCTAAATTAGATAAGGTCATATCATAATGATGCCTAGCTTCTACGCCCGCTTCATACATTGCCCCAGTTCCTAACTGACGCATGGTAACAGCAGCATTACCTAATTTTTTTCTACGTAATAATGAGTCTGCTTGTTTTTTAAGATCATCTACCTTAGTACCCGCTTGGCTATATTTAGCGCCTTTTGAAGCTCTGGTAGCTTTTCCTACTTGACGAAATAGATTAGTTGCTCTAGCCGCAATAGCACTAGTAGCCATACCTACTGTAAGATATTCAGAGATTACTGCTCCAGCTACAAAGGAAAGACCTTGTGAAAAATCATTAGCCCAGAAATTTGCAGTCCCCATTGACTTCCAGAAATTATTATCTGCTTCTTCTTTTGTATAGTAATGAGGTAAAGCTCCGTCCATCCAATCATTTATACCATCCATACTTCTTTGAAAATCATTATCAAAAAAAGATTTTGTAGCACTTTCCTCTTTATCAAACAAGCCTCCAAGAAACGCACCACCACCATAGACTAGCCCAACTGTAGAACCTAATACATTAGTACCAGTACGAGTTACAAGTTTAGGTAACATATAACCTAGCTTTTCCCCAGTAGTTTGGTTATAAGCTCTTAGATCATCTGCATCATCTGATAGATATGAAAATGGCCTATCAATATATTTACTATATGATGAATGATCTATATTTTCCAGTTGAACCCCTCTCTTTGGTATAAGAGAAGTATTTAACTCTATATCTTTTGGTATTTCTGCTACAGGTGAATTCGCTGCTTCAGTCGTATTTACTACGTTATCATAATTGTCATCTCCAGGTTGAATTAAATCTGGAGAAACTATACCTGATTTTTTATTTGTTCCTATTGCCATATATTTGGTTTATATTTGGTTTATCTAACTTCGCTTGTTTTGTACGTTGTGTAGTACTCATTTAATTTACCATCAACTGCAGATTTTTCATTTGGTGATAAATCGTTATATGCTATTCCACCATACATTTGTTGAGTAATTTGATTTAATAATGTAGGATTTGATTGTTGAAAAGATTGAAACATATACTGTTCTGCATAGTTTGCGGCATCCTCATCGCCCAGTCCTACAATATTTTTATAGAGTGTATTTAATACCTCTACTAATTCTTGTTTTGAAGGATTACCATCTCGTGTTGCCCCAGTCCCTTTATTTTCCACATCGTTAACCCACTGTCGAGCTCTATCTATAACAACTAATTCTGCTTGATTCATATCCATTGCAATTAACTCTTCTAAATCAAATGCTCCTGGCTTATTATACTTAGACTCAGCTAAATACGTTCTACCATTAACATTCCATTTAAACATTAAAGGTACATCATCGTCAATACTAGGAGCAGTTACACCTCTAAATTCTATTTTAGTATCTCCTGGAAGAACTTCATCACCATTCTTATCTGTCATCATAGCTTTCCACCCATCATCTCCTTCAGCCATTCCTAAGAAATCCCAATTAGTAGGATCAAATTGTTTCTCTATATTATCAATAGCATTTACTAACTTAGTATTATTATAATCTACTACAAAGGTCTCAGCTTCAAATACATCTCCATTATAATCATTTACTGTATCATCATGCTCATCTCCACCCCCTTGCTGTCTGTACAGTAAAGTAGCTTGTGCATTCTTTTTAAGTTGTTCATATACAGGATCTCCATTTTTATAATTAGTACCTAATATCTCATTTACCCAATCTGTATCTTCTAGATTAGAAGCAAGTTCTTCTGATTCAGAATCAAGTAGTCCCCACAATGCGCCATCTCCTTGTTGAGTATTTAGAATATCTCTAACATTTCCTTTTTCACTTAAGAGCTCTTTTTCATCTGCTTGATAAGCATAATTAACTAGTGCCCCTATACCTACTGCCCCTAATGTAACCCAACCTATTGGATTCCAAGCATTAGCAACTCCAAAATATGTAGCAACAGCACCAGCTGTCGCAACCGTGGCTCCTGTAGCAACTCCTGACACTGCCATTTCATCCCATTCAAGATCCTCTTGAGTAGCATTAGTAGGTTGCCATGTACTTGTAGTTGAGTAGTTTACAAGAGCCCCAAATTCCTCGTGTCCTCTGTATAAATCAATATTATGTTTTTTCCATCCTACATAGTCTTCAGGTGATAATGATGCTCTTGCCTGCTGCATAGTCATTCTTTTAGTATCCTTTGCCATTTTTGATTGATGGCCTTTTCGTACCTCTGGATTATCAAAGTTTTCGAATACACGAGCATTACCATCTAATACTTTATTATAATGATCTGCTAAATTAAGAGTTCCCTCAGAAGATTGAGCCGTATATCCTACATTAACCGACCCATTACCATTCATGTTAGATGCACTACTTTGTACAGAAGCAGCTTTAGTTCTATGTATTTGCTGATCTGTAAGACTTTGTAGTCTATTTCTAATGTCAGAAATAGCTTCGTTATGACTCATACCATTTATAATAGTTAACTGTCTATAATCTTGATCTCCCTCTGTTCCATTTAAATATGTAGGAATTAAAGATTCTGCAATTGCATCTGCTTTGCCTCTAGATATACCTGTATAATCAGCTCTAATATTACCTATAAGTTGACCCATTGCTTGGTCATAATCATGCTCTACTTCATTAGTAGGTTTATATACATTCTCTATAAATTCTCCATCCTCTCCTTTATAGTATGAAGACCAAGTATTTACAGCGCCTCTACCAAAATCAAGAAAATTTTTGCCTTGTTTAACAGTCATTTCTGACATCCAAGCTAATTCTTGTGCTCTAACATCATAAGATTGCTTAGCTAGTTTTAATCCTTTATCGCTTTCTAAATCTACCATGGTCTCACTAACAGCCATACTTGCATCTTCATAATTCCCATTCTCAATAAATTGATTAAGTTTACCTCTAGTTTGCTCTTTAGCTTTATCTACTAAATGTGCATCTCCAGGTAAAGTATTCCATGCGCCTAATGTAGCATCGATCTTATCCTTATTTGCTTTATTAGCATCGTATCTTTCTCTTAATACCTGATTAACCTCAACTGAATAAGGATTAACATATTGGGAAACATATGGTGCTAATGTATAATTACTATATTGATTTGCCATATTTTAAATTTTTTATGAGTATCTTTTTCTAAATCCTGTTGGAATAAAACCTCCGGTTTTTGCTGTTGTAGTAGATTCATCTATTAGACTTCCATCTGGAGCATATTTTTTCTTAGTAGTTTTTGTACTTGTTTCAGTAGAAGAAGTTGAAGATGAAGTTGAGCTTTCATTACCACTTTGATTCTTCTTAATATAAGCATTCATCATATTAGTATATTGGTCCGTGCCAGGAACATGTCCCGCCGCAACTAATGTTTGAGCATATGTTTCTCTATTGTATACACCTGTCTGCCCAGAAATAGCTTGTGCTAATCGTTCTTGTGCATTATACTGAAGTCTGTCTTTATTCATTCCCGCTATTGTTCCAACTGCAGAGTCTAAAGCATTTAATCTTCTATCTTTAGTTGCCGCATCAGCTCCTCTGTTAAACTCATCTACTTTACCGTCCATTGTAGCATTAAATCTATTCACTTCAGATTGAGTTGCTAAATTAGTTTTAGATGCATCTAATTGATTCATCACATTTTGAGTCTTTCTTTGTTGATCCATTACTCCTTCTTGATTTGCAATTGCAACATTAGCTCGTTGTTCTTGAGAAGCAATATCTCTATCTCCTTGTTGTTTCTTAGCATAAGAAGCCATTTTATTAATCATATTAGATGGGCCTCCTCCTGATGTATCTACAAACTTATTAAGAGCTGCAAAATCATTAGCGTTTCTAGCTCTTTCAGGGTTCATATCTATTCTTTCTAGATGAGTTTTAGCTATTCTTTCTGGTATAATAGCTCCTGGACTTGCCATAGGATGCTCAGACATATAATCTGGTGTGTCTCCAAAAGCATAGATTGCAGGTATTAATTGAGCTGCTCCTACTAAGGGAGTTAGCCAATCTGTTTTCTTCTCTAGTACCTCTGCTTCTTTTTTAACAACTGTTTCCTCTACTATTTCTTCTTCACTTGGCTTTTCCACTATCTCCTCATCGTCTCCTCCACCAATAGCTGTTCTAAATGTCTGCTCTCCAAATAACCCATCTACTACAATCTTATTATCTGAATGTAATTCATTCCAAGCTGTTTGATATGCTGTTACTTTTTCAGGAGTATTCATATCAGAAAAACTTGTAATACCTGCTTTTTCTAATACAGCTGGATCTACATTACTCATCCATTCACCTCTAAAATCTTCTTTTTGTAAAGCTTCTCTAAAAGGTGTGTCTCCTTTACCTGCATACATTTGCATACCATTTACCTTATAACTTGGTTGAAAATCTGGAACTGTCCCAAATTCTCCTTCATTATCCCCATATACATCATAAGAAGCTACTTTATATTTATTGTCTCTTTTTACATCAGATTTAGAGTTATTAGAGTTATTAGAAGCAGTACTAGAATTGGTATTATCATCTGCATCTTCCACTCCATGCTCTTTAGCAGTCTTTTCATTAAGACTTCCATCTGCTATTGATGTCTCTGCTTCATTTTTATCCATCCACTTTCCTGTACCTGCTCTATTAGGATCACTTACCCATACTAGTCCGTTCTCTTCTGCCGTCGAGAATTGTTCATTCCATTGAGCATAATTTGGATCACTTTTTCGATATGGATTTATATTACGATCATTGACTTCCATATTATAAGTCTCGGACATCCCAGCTACATACGCATCAGTACTAGGATTCCCATCACTATGTCTATCTCCAGCTGCAGTTTGTTTTTTTACTGCTTCATTATACTTCTCTTTTGTAAAATAGTAGGTATTAGTATTTCCATCATAATACCAACCTTTCTTTTGGGCCATCGCATGGTATTTTTTATCTCTATCAGTTTTATTTTTAGCATCAGGTACTGCATCTCCTTTAGGTCCACCATCTTCATATTTCTTTACACCTCCTGTACTAGCTGTTTGTACTTTTTTAGGATCTCTTCCTGCTTGATGTTCTTGCATCTTGGCTAACATATCAATTTCTTTTTGGTCTCCTCCTTTAGCTAATATACTTTTATGCTGCTCTGCATAAGACATTCCAGATTTCTTTAAATGATCAGAAAAGAAATAGTCTTTCTTTGTTCCTCCTTTTTCAGCCATAGATACTTGATCCATAGTTTCACCTCCTTCAACTTCTGTTTCCTCATCTAACATAATACCACCTTCATCATGCGAAGCACCATTAAACTGAACTGCATCAGAGCCTGGTATAGCTTGCATATTACCTCCAGGCAATTGCTGTCCTCCTGCTCTGTATTGTTTCATTTTATTCATATAACCTCCGGTCTCAGCAGTCATTAGTTCAGGACCTATTTCCTGTGGTCCATACCCTCCTTCTTGAGGCAACATTTGAGGTTGTACTGGAGGCTGACCTTGTCCTTGTGGAACTTGGGCGTGTGGAACTTGCATATATCCCCCAGCAGCATATTTTTGTTTAGCGAGTAAAGCCTGATCCTCTGCTGTTTTATTATAATCAGCCTGTTGTTGTACCAATCCAGCATTATTAGGCTGTAATTGATAACTAGTATTTACATATGGGTAGTTGTGCATTTTATCTACTATCCCCCCACTATTATATTTTCGTTTCATATTATGCGTATTTCATTCTATTTTGCATTCCTCTATATCCTCCACGGCGTGCAGTTAAGTTTCTTCCTAAATCATATCCAGAATAAGTTTTTTGGTCCAATTCTCCTGCTCTAACTATTGCCGCTTGTGTTCCTAAATCGTCTGTTAACTTCTTATTATACTTATCTTTCTTAGCTTTTACCTCACTTTCATGTTTTCTTTTCGCTTTCCTTGCTTTCTTTCTTCCTACTAAAGCTTTACCAAGTCCATAGGCAGCTCCTGCAACAGCTCCTATAACATTACCCAGTACAGGTACGGCAGTTCCCATTGCTGCTCCTGCTAGTGCAGCCGCTCCAATCCCAGTACCAACTCCAGATAAGACTGCTCCCGTTCCTTCACCAAAATTAAGCTTTGTAGCATCTTTATCATCTGATAACATAGATATTCCAGTACCTGCTAAAGCAGCTATTGTTCCTATACCTGCACCTGATGTAGCAAATTTACCTATTCCAGTACCTACACCCGACGCTCCAACTCCAGTAGTTGACATAAGTCCTTTACCTCCCCATCCCAATCCTGTTTTAGCTACTTCTGTACCTGCATTTACTACACCAACACTAGGAGCCAAAGTTCCTGTACTAGTTGTTGTTATTGGAGGAGGAAGAGTTGAAACTGGTGGAGTAACGCCTGGAGGTAACGCCTGGGTACCATAGCTCCCATAGCTCCCCATTAAATTTTGACTTTGATCTACTACTATTTCAGATCCTGTTGATGCTAAGCTTGATGTCGGAGTTACTAATTGAGTACTTGCAGTATCTGACATTGTCTTAGTAAATGCATCTGCACCGTACTTACTTATTGTTTGTGCATTCTTAGCACCCGCTTCTGCTACTGTTAATCCAGGTACTACCTGTCCAAGATTTGTTGCCCCCGCTGCATCTTCTGCAGCTTTTCTTGCTGCTTCCTTCTCTGCTGCGGTCTTCTCTGGTTGCATACCTTTATACATATCAAGCCCTGTTTTAGCTACACTCAAACCTGTCTCAACACCTTGTCCAGCTGTTGAAGCAGCCTCAGCTGCAATGGCATCTGTCTGCCCTTCCATTTCTTTAACATCCTGCTGTGTCAGTTCTGATTCATTTTGCAACTTAAGCTTAGTTGCCTCCATAGCTTCCAGTTTAGCTTTTAAAACATCAGGATTGCTTTCACTATATACAATATTAGATGTAGATCCGGAACTTCCTTGGCCTCCCGCAGATACTGTATTATCTTCATACATACCTCCTCCTGGATATTTTTTTACCCCTTTCTTTTTACCTCCGTATCGATATGCTGCTAATGAGTTATATGCTGGAGTGTTTTGTTTTGTTTTATAGTTCATGTTATCTGATCATTTTACGCACTGCTACATTTGTAGAGTACAAATTTAATAAATTATTTGATATATTATCATAAATTAAACGAATTCCTATCCATTTATCTATGAATTTCTTCTGATCTGTCCAATTTTTAGCTAAATCTAGGTAAGTTGCATTTACAGTCTCATTCATTCCAGCTACGGTAAACATATTAACTGTATCAGAACTTGTTACAGTTCCTGTATTAATCTGTCCTGTAACGTTAGGATTAGTAGACATATAGTAAGGATTTGTGTTAACTGCTATAGCTGCCATATCTCTAAAATTATTTACTTTCCATTCATTACCTACCCTTCTAATATTTACTAAGTATTCTAGTAATTGTATGCCAGAGATCTGATGAGTATTATATAATAAAAATGAAGTAAACCCATGCTCTAATACACTAATGTCCGTCTGGTTAAAAGTTTCTAAAGTGTAATCAAAAGAAGAATGTAGTAAAGTATCCGCTTTTAATTCATTATGTATATATTCAAATTCAAACAAGCGTGGTATAAATGTTGTTAACCACTCCGCGTTAGTATATACTTCCGCATCATTTTCTTTATAGTATACACCATACAATGTAGAATTTCCATGCTTCCAAATTCCTGCATTACCATAAGTAGTACCAACATGATTAGCTACAGCAGTAGGATTAGTCCATACAGGTCTAGCATATTCATCAGTCAGAGAATAGAAATCCTTAGACGTATTAAAATATATATACGGTAAATAATCATGAAAACTTCCCCATATACCTAATTCAGGATAAAAGGATATGGTCCATCCTGTACATTCAAAATATGCATAAGGATTATTCACAAGCTCTTCATGAGAAACACATTCCCATTCAATATCTACCCAACACTCATATGAAGCTGGGAACACACCGCACAGTTGCCATATTCTAAATTTACAGCGGGTAGGATCAAAGAAAATTGTTCCATACGCAGCGGGCATCGGTTGAGGTTGAACTAGTCCCAATGCTATACCATCTAGCAAATATTGTGTAGGCTTAAAGTCTCTTTTAGTTAATAAAATACGTTTAAATTTAGGATCCCAAATAGAATGAAAACCCAGTCCAACTATAGGATTATCCATCAGACACTTAGAAGTAAACCCTAAGCTTTCAAGTTCAAACGGTAAATTATCTCTAAACCAGCTCCCCATACCTATATTACTTATTTCAGAAGCTTTCTCTGTCATCATAAATACCTTTCTAGCAGATTGATCAACAAAGAAATATCCAAACCTAGTTGTAATTGCCGCATACATAGACGTAGTTCCTGCAAAACCTCCTTCTGTTTGAATCATTTCATTTGGCTCTTGAGCAAATATATCACCACTCCCTACAAAAGCTTCACTGCCATCTTTCATTGACATTGTCTGTTTACCCTGAGCAGCAAATAAACTTTCTTCCATATGGAAATATAGTAAGTTATTAAAACTAGATAATTTCCACAACTGCCCTCTATTCTTTGGAAGATCTTTAAATTGATTAGCTAAAAATACTCGGTAATTATCTATTAAACTAGTTGTATCGTTTTTAGCACTTCTATGAGTTCTTGTAGGAAAATCAGTTTGCTCTGTATCTCTTAATGGTAATGGAAAGGCAGTTCTTACATCATTGTCTAAAGAATAATTATTATTGTATTTTAAATTATCTGGATGATTAAAATCTGTATTACCAGCTTGTTGAATCATAGTCCTAGCTGGAGTATTAGGAAAATAAAAACTATCTGCTGATTCAACGTGTCTAAAATTTACATTATCTGTAGCTTCTAATATTTGATAATGTATAGCTCTTATAGGGTTACTCTCCGTTGCTGCATTACTAGGTTTAAGAGTAACTGGAAAGCCATATCTACTAATAAATGTATCTCCTCCAAATATACCTTCTGGATCTATAGTTGAAGTTTTATAATCTCCTCCAAATAGAGGAGCTCCTGTATTATCATCAAAGATAAAGTTCTTTAAATCATCCGTAGCGAATTGATTTCCTAGTACTTCATACCCTGTCCAAACAAGAGAATTACTATCTATTGATTTATATAAATCTGTTTTGAATGCCCCTAAATTAACGATCCAATATTGACTTCTCCAATCATGCGATGGTTCTCCATCAGGAGCGCCTTGATGATCCGGATTAGTTAACATTGAAGCATGACCTAGCATATTAGAACCATAATCATCCCATGGAGACGCAGAAGTATAAGCCACACCCCCATAACTTAAACTTCCATCAGGACTGCTTAGAGCCCAATCTGCTGGAACTTCATGTCCATCTTTTAAACCAAAGATAGAACAACTAGTTCCAAACTCATTAAAAACTTTACCTCCAAATCCTAAATCTGTACCTTCAAAAATACTATCTCCCCTTAAATATGTTTTAGCTTTTTGCCCTAACAATCTTGGTATTCTAAACGTATTATCTCCCCCTTGATTCTGATAAGTCTTCCCTATAAAATATGCTGAATGTATTGATTGAGGATAACAATTTAATTCCGCTTCCCATCCCCAATTTGTTTGAATACTTTTAACACCAGCATTTACTACTACCTCAGTTAATGGTTTTTTATCTTGATCTACAGCAGTCCCATTCCAAGCATAATTTATAACTTTATAAATCGGTTTAATATGTGTAGCGGGAGATAAACTATTCTTACTGTTTAGTAAATAAAAACAATGGAAAGAAAAGTTTTTATATCCTTCTTTGGTTACTGCGGTATTTAGAACTTCATCAAATAAAGAATATGATAATTCTGTACCTGATTTTAAAGGCCATGGATCTACATGCCAAAAGAATTCAGGATTATCTTGTAAATTTTTAAGTATCTCTTTAACATCTAACGAATTATTAGCTTCAGTGCAAATACCTAATTGTTCATAATGCCTAGACATAGGTAACAAAGGGGCTTGTCCTAAAATAGTTCTGTTAGCATGAGTTCTATCAGCTCTATATATTCTAAATCCTTGAACTTGATCTGCTATAGATTCTGGTATTTTAATATCTTCTAACTCAAATCCTAATATATCTACCTCGTGACATATTTTAGCATCACTATACCAATCTGGATCTGCTTGTGCTGTAGTAGACAATACACTAAAACTAACAGTACTCAGACAAGCATTTGCAGGTCCATCACAACTAGTATCACAACCAGTACTGTTACTAGGTCTAGCTTGTCTTGCCTTTGCACTACCACCACCTGATGTTTGACCAGTACATTCCACCCAAATATGTTCTCCCGGCATTAAGTGGATAGTTCCACTACCCGCATTATAGTCATTATGACACCCCATACCACAGTTTCCATAATCATCAATTGTGTCAGAACCTACTGTTGTTACACCACCATTATTACTAGCATCAGTTCTTATTCGACACCTAGAAGGTTCTGCAGCACCTCCACAACTATATCTATATAAAAACATATGGTAGGATACACCTACATCCATCTCTTGATCAGCCGTAAACCAACATTGTGGACCGGGATTATTTGCATTAGCTGAACTAGGACTACAAGCACAACTCCAACAAGTAGACGCAATGTAGGCTCCATTACCAGTTACAGCAAAAGGACCTTGAAAAAATGTAGCTCTTCTCCAAGGACTTACAGGAAAGCTTGTTTCACATCCTTGATTCTGATGCATCATTCTAAAACTTCCGTCCATCGCCGTAACAAGATTTACAACACCATCTGAATCTTCTGTGCTACAACACTCATCTGTTATAGACTTTCGATTGTTATTAAAATTACCTGGAAAATGATGATGTCTAACATTTAAATCATGTAGCGGAGCTAGTGGAGTTATAGCGTCCCACACCTCATAGTTTTCTGTAGTAGGATAAGTTTCTGTAGCATTATGCCAATAGTTCATCTGTCTATTTCCTGCAATAGTTGAATAATCTCTCCAATGAAACATTTTAGAATATGTTGGACTAACATCTTCTAAATCACAATAAAGCATAAGAGAGGGGCCACCCCCTACACAAGGATTACTTATTTCCATTGTGCTGGCTACAGACGCTCTCCCGGGAATATGATATGCATAAGACATACTACCATCATTTAAAATAAAAGCAATATAAAAAGCATATGTCTCATCTCTTGTGTAGCCTTTATATTTAAAAGTATTTGGAACATATCTATATGATTTATCCGCATCTACTACATTTCCTTTATCTACTGGAAATCCTCCAAATCCCGTTTCAAAATTATCTACTGTTGCCCAAAAAATATCAAACTCGGTTATAGTTTTTACAACAGAGTTTAATTTAATATTATTTGCATATTTTTGATATCCTACATCTTTACTACCTGTAGTATTTCCTACATATAATACACCATCTAATTGATTAATAGTTTTAGCTGTATCATAAGATGTTGTATCTATAATAACTTCTTCTAGTGACCCAGTTGAAAAACCTTCTATTCCACTAAAAGTAACATCCTGAAATGCTGGAACGGCGGAATTTAAATTAATTTCTATATCATTTAATTTAAAAGCCTCTGTAGCCTCTCCCATTTTTCTTATTACAACAGGACGCATGAATTTATAATCAGTATTTAGGTTACTTACTCTCCATGTAATAGACTTAGTAGTTTGACTACCTTCTTTCATGCCGTCTTTTTTAGTAGTTGGTCTTGTATGATCATACTCGTCTACAATAGGTATCGGATTAGAAACAGTTAAGTAATTAGTTGCTACAAAGTCATCATCAACATATGCTAACCCTAAATAATAAACTCCAGTTCTTAAGCCTCCTCCTTCTTTAACAGACGGTTGATTGGGAGTTGATGCTGACCAATTATTTCCTATCCAAATATGTGGTACTGATCCAGCATAGGGAAATAAATTTAATATATCTATATGGTTAAAAGCACCCATTCCATACAATCGATTTGTAAAGGTTCCACTCTCTCTAATTTGCCTATCTACATTAAAAGCTCTAGGAGGATTTAAATCATCTGTAAAATATACAACTAAATCTCCTTTAGAATCAACTTTAAAAGTTCCATTAATAGGATTCGTTAGTTGAAAGTTTAAATCATGCTGTGGAAAGTTTGCTGGAGCAGGATTAAATAATATTTTGTATCTGCCCTGCTCCCAGATACCTATCTCACTTCTAGCAGTTATTCCTGCAGTAGGTACCCCCACTACAAAAAGAACTGTTCTATCGGCATTAACTTCAATCGCTCCAATAACTTTATCATTTTGAGCTCCTATCCTGGGAGCAGTTCCTAAATGCCCAGATAGGCTAGTACCTTCCTCATTAGAAATAGATCCCATTTTTTCATTTATAACCATATTCTTGGCATATCTCCAAGTCCCTTCAGGTTGATCTAGATGAGATGTATCTTTAAATAATCCTTTAATATATCTTTTTTCTGCCATTATCCTCTATGTAAGTTTTCTCGTGTGTTTAAATTTTCAAATGCTGAATCATGCCTATTAATATCTGGTATTAATCGAACCCACTGATTCATAAATGATTCGTATTTATCTATGTCTGGGAAGTTTGCTGCATTTCTAGCCTGAGTACAGTAGTATTTCCATTGACCTTCTGCCATCTCATACCCTATTTGATTATTTTTAAATTTAGGATTACCTAATAAAATCTTTTTATAGATGTACCAAAACATAGCTTCTTGATAACTTATATCGGCTGGAACTAATGGATAACACTCCTCATCAGTTGGAAAGGCCATATAACTTAAACAGATTTGACCACTTTGAAAAGATGTTTTTATATAATCACAGTCTACAATATATGTATCTTCATATCTAGTTGATTCATTTACACACCCGTCACAATGCATACTTTTATGAAAGGTACTAGCTCCATACTGTAACGGCTGCATAGTAGTAGCATTATCATTAAAATATACATTTTCTAGAATTTTTATTCTATTGTTAATTTCATGTAAAATAACTGTAGTACTAGAGTACTCTTGTCCTGCCGCATAAGCAGCAGCTATCTCAGCATTAAGTTCCTTTACCCTTGTGATTAATTTATTCAGTTCTTGCGATGTTGCTGGAGAAACACTTCCATTTACAGCCACTTGATTTATATAATATAAATCACTAGGCATTAAAGTTTTATGATCTGTTATGTCAAGAATACATTGTTTTTGACAAAGTTGAGAAGCAGCTCCAATATGCTCTAAAGCCTCACCTATCCATTCAATTGCATCATCAATCCAATTATCACCAGAAGGTTTAAGATCCCTAAAGATTTTTCTAATAAGTACTTTACTTGATATTGTTTTGTATACTGACATTATTAATATATTTTAAAGTTCTGGTATAGGTGGTAAAAGAAAATCTTCTTTAAACCCACCCTTCTCATATTTATTAGCTTTAGAAAAGCCAGGTCTTTTATTTTTAGGTTTTTCAGACTTGAAGTCAAAATCTCTCGACTCGTCCCGTGTATTGTCTGGTTTTTTCTTTTTAGCGTGGTCCGTAGTGTATTTTTTACCTTTAAAGGTAAATGTTCCTCCATCACCCCCATGTTTTTTCCTTGCTGCAGCAAACGCTTTTTCGAATGCTGTTCTTGTTGCTGATTTTTTTGCCATTTTATTTATTTTTAAGTTTGTTTTTTAAATTTTAAATATGCTAAGTCATCTTCTTTTAAAAGATTAATTAACTTTTCTTTGTTTCCTTTTATACCTCTTGTAGCATCAAATCTATAAACTGATTTATTAGGTATTTTGCATTTACCTTTCCTCCAATAGTATTTACAATAAAACTCATCAGTATGGTAAACATACCACTTAGTTCCTAATTCAGTTATAGAATCATACAACTCTTTACCTTCCTCTAATAACTCTTTCTTATACTTATTACTCTCACCCCAATCTATTCTAGGGGATCTAGGATCTCTGTCTCGTCTAGTTATAGATAAAGTAGAAAGATTATTACCCATATTAAATTCTTTACCTTCAAGTATGTACTCCATAATACCTATATTAAAGGTATGACATATATCAGAAAAAACTTCTTTAGCTATATGTCCATACTCTCCAACATAAGATTTATATATATCGGAAAACGTATACATTAATCTTCAAACAATCTTTCAATACCCGGCTCTAAGAATCCTCCTTTCTCATATTTCGATTTTCTTACCCCTCCTTTCTTTTGTTTATTATGTACTAAATAACCTTCAGCAAAATAGTTATGATTCCCTGGAACTTCAAAGTTATATACTGTTTGAGTATCAGTGTTCACCTCCATGCTTGTAATCTCATGAGTTAAACCATCAACATGTAGTATCTTATCGCCTAGTTTTAAATCACCAGCCTCAACCCATTCTCCAGAAACATAAAATGGATGATTAGTTGTTGTTTTAATAATACCATTTAAAAGTAAACCATCACCACAATCTTCATGAACAAATAATTCATCTACTTTTGCTAGTTCAATTTCTTTAGTCTTAGTATTATAACTCTTAACCTCATCATCAATCTTAATCATCTCAATAGGAATCTGCCCATTCGAAGTTTCAATTAATGTACCTGCAGAGAAACATGCACCTCCTCCTGCTATGATTCCGTCTCTATGTATGTTACTCGTCCCTCTATTACTTGATTTTTTACTTGCTGCATCAATTTCCCTTTGCGCCGCCTCTAACACTTCTTGGTTCTTTTTAATTACAGCCTGAGCCTTTTTCTTCAATTCCGCTTCTCGCTGCGTCTTTGCCAATTTCTCCGCTTTTGCTTTTTCTGCTGCTGCTTTAGCCTTAGCTGTTTTACCGGTTCTTTTATCTTTCTCTGATTTAGACTCAGTATTATAAGTTTTACCCCTCCAAGTAAAATTCCCTTTCTTGTCCATATGCCCAGTCTTAGATGCTTTATTCGCATTTCTCTGAGCTCTATAAGCCTCACTAAAAGACATCTTATCATTTACTGTAGATGCAACCTCCGGCGGATCTTTTTTAATTCTATTAGCATCACTGTTTTTAGCCTTATCCTCATCACTTTGATAATACGCTGCATCTGCCTCATTTTGCTCCTTAGTATTTACAGGTCTAGTATTACTGTTTACTGGTTTGTAGGCGTCAACAACTTTTTGATGCTTAATCGCGTTTACTTTTTTATTAAGTAAAGCCTCTTCATCCGCACTGTTTTTAGCCTTCTTAGCCTTCTTCTCATCCTTAGTAATCTTACGCATGATTCTTCTAGTTTCTTTTTGACCACTTCTTTGACCACGTCGCTCTGCTCTATTTTCTATTCTATCATCTTTTCTTCTTTGTTTCCGTACTTTTTTTGCAGCACGTTTAACAATTCTTCCAGCTTTATTTGTAGCTCTTCTATCAGCTCTTCTCTCAGATCTAGACATTCTGACATCTTCTCCCGCATCATTTACTCTATCTCTTCGTTTATTTCTAGACTCTTTTTTAATAGTCTTAACTGCTGCTTTCGTAGCTTTACGGTCAGCTCGATTAGTCTTACGAATCTCATCTTTCTCTGCTCTTTGAGACTTTCTAAGCGTTCGTCTTGCTTCTCGTTGTCTCTTTCTTAATTCTGACATTTTATTTTATTTTTAAGTTATTGCTTTGCTGCTCCTTTAATTGTTTGTGGATCTTGTTGTCTATCATTTTGAGTATCACTAAAAGATCCTGATAGTAATGCTAATTCTCCAGCTAGTATTCCTTGATTAATAAGACTAAGCATATCCATAGATATTGGAAATTCATGTACATCTTCATCATAACATCCATCTCCATCACAGTCATCAAACTCAGATACGTGCTCCGGGTCTTCAAAGACACCCCTAATATTTACAACTTCTAAACCTTCTGCATTGTAAATGTATAAAAAATCATCTATCATATATGATTTCATTTTATCTTTTGTATATTTATCATACGGCAACCATTGAATAGTATTTGAATTAACCATAGGTATCGTACCATAACCTGTAACATCACCTACATAGGATATAGCTTCTTGAAAATTAAAACGTATAGTTTTAGGTATAGGTTTACAAGTTCTATATACTGTACAATGTGCAGGTAATGCACAGCATTTACTAGCATCTACAGGTACGACCTCAACACATCCTAAGTCTTGTTCAATATGTCTACTTACAAAACCATTTTTTGAAAAATCTCTTCTAATAAACATTGCTCTATAATGCTTAATGTTAAATTTAATCTGATCTAAAGATATATGATCATCATGATTAGATCTGCCTCCTCTAACAAGATTAAGTAAGTTATATGCTATTTCAGTCAGTGTCATATTATTTTTTTGTCTTTTCTAAACTTCTTCCCCCAAAGTAAGCACCTATTACTGTAATTAATACTAATTGTAGTAAGTCAGTCCATTTAGGCTCTACAACAAATTTAATAGATCCAGCGTCAATGAATATCATTAACACTGTACATACTACTAAGAATACTAAGACTAAGGGTCTAACATTTTTACTTAGCCAAGAATCAGATTTCATATCCGCTTCCCATCTTGAACTAATTTCTTTTTCCATCTGAGTCTCGTAGCTAGCTATAAGCTCTTGTATCTTTTGTTCTGCTGCAAGTTTTTCGTCTTTTGATGTGTGTAAGTTATCTATAACTCCACCCACGCTTTTCACCAGTTCACTTGCTCCCGCTGAAAATATTTTTCCTAATATATTTGCCATAATTTTATTTTTTAATAAGAGGACGAGGTAGATCCCGTACTCATTGTACTACTTGTGCTACTTATTATTATATCTAATGTCTCTGTGCTATATATCTCTAAATCATATCTTTGTGTATCGTATTCTAATTCCTCTTTATTTAACACTATAGTTACTCCTTTAGGTAACAATAAATTCTTTAATATATAATATGTTTCCTTTGGTAGATAAGTTGGTTCTACACCTCCTACCCCCCATTCATCATCTAATAAAGTAGAATTTAATATTAAATTAACAACTGATGTAGTTGAAGATGTATTACATATCACTAAAGATCTAACATCCATTTGATCAGAAGAACGAATCAAGTTAGTTGTTGTAGTAGCACTTATATTTTTATAATTAATACTCATTTTATATTATTGTTATTGGTACTTTTAATACTATCGTCATAGATATATAATGTCTTGAAGTATGAGTTTCAGACATTGATGGTAATAAAATCTCCCCAGCAGACAAAACATAATTTGCATCTAAATCATCTAATTTACATATTCCATTAAAATTACTCCCCCCACCCCCTGCATAAGTAGCTGTTGCTACAGCTCTTAAGGTAAACTCAGTTGTACCAGTACTACCTCCATAAGCACTATATGCTGCAGAGCTCCATAAGCCTGCCTTAAAAGCATCATTTCCTGATAAATCTTTACCAATACATTTAAATCCAACTAAAGTACATTCGTAAGGAATTACAAATCCCATAACCCCAACATCTCTAGTTATATCTACTGTAGAGGTACTTTTAGTTGTATTCGTTCCGTCATTATCTATTCCTGAACTACCACCATCCCAAGCATCATAAGCAGACTCTTCTTCCCAATTAAAATTACCATCGCCAGATGCATCTGGAAACATCCACTTTGTAGAATTTGTGCTGCTTCTACCATATATTTGCATGTAAACATACGTAAACTTACCATCAACATAAGACTTATTAGTAGCGTCTGTTGCTGCTGATACTGTATCTATACCGGTGATTCTACCTGTGCCGGTTAAAGCTACAGTATCTGTAAATGTTTTGGCCCCAGTAAATGTTTGCGTTGTAGTTAAATGAGCTGTATCAGAATCTAAATAAGCACTATCTATAGCTGTACCCCGCCAACCACCAGTAGTAATATTTCCAACACCCGTTACATGAGTTAAAGAAGCATCTACAGTTAATTCAACATCTCCTTCTGTTCCACCACCTGACAAACCTGTACCCGCTGCTACTCCAGTTATATCTCCATTAGGAGGCATACCAATTCTCTTAAGTCCGCCATCATCAGTAATAGCTACTATATGTTCCGTTGTAACAACTTCATCTATATTTTCTAAAAATACATCGTCCTTAAAGCGTGCAATGTACTCTACAATATGTTGACCTATCCATTTCACTTTATATATCTTTACTTTCTATTAATGTATATGAAAAATTATTTCCCCATACTTCTCTAGCAGTTTGACAAATATCTAAAAACGTATGCCAATCATCATTTGATGCTATTACTTGACATCCTGCACTCCATTTATCTATATTAGTAGATGTCTTACCTTCTCTTGAAGTTGCTCTATGAATATTAATTCCAAATAAACCTGTATCAGTAGTTGATTCATCAAAATCATACTTATCATTTTTATTTCTATCCCTATAAACAGTCACAAGATTTTGTTGCCCTAGAGCTAAATACTTACCTCCATGTAGTCTTAGCTTATGTGAACTTCTATACTGTCCAGGCTTTAGAACAGCACAACCCTTAGAGTTCATATTGTTATCCATCCAATCATCCCCTGGATCTGTTGTACAATTAAACTCATGATAATGCCATTCTCCGTCCTCATCTTTATAAGATATAGTCATTATATCATCAAACTTATTTGTAACCTTACCATCTGTATTAGAATTTCTAATACCAATAATATTTACATCATAATTATCGCTAGTAAAGTATTTATAACCTTTCTCTAACATAGTCTTCTGAATTGATTCCCTATAATATTTCATAATATATTATCCTTTAGTAAAGTAAGCATATTCTGCTACGATAGTGCCTGCTGATGCCTGTAACTGAGTTCCTAAAGAGTGTCCTCCAACAGGCATGAACATAAATTCTCCGGCTGCTAATTTACCTACAACTACATCTCCTGTTAACTCTACTCCTAAAGTTGTAGTTACAGCCGCACCACTAGCATCTACTCCTGTATGTTTTACATATACATAGTAAGTTTGACCGTCTGTAGCAGGTTGTATAATATTATTTGCACCTACATTAGTTACAGATCTACGGGCTACTGGAATAGAAGGATTTGTTGTAGTTAAAAGATCTGTTACACTGAGATTTAACGTATCGCTTGTAATGTTAGCACTTGTTAATGTTAATTTTGCTGTTAATGTTGCCATTTTATTTTAATTTTTATTTGTTAATTATTATTTTTCTATTTACACTCCCATCATCATATAGATAAAATAGAAGTTGATTAGTAATTTCTTTTACAGGTCTACCTAATAAATCTGTTATCTTTACTAATTGTTTTTCATTCCGCATAAGTCTAGGTCCAACCCACGTTCCTTCGCAGTATGCATAAGTTGCTTGACAGATATTATCCCATTCATTTTCACAACAATATTCATCTACATCTATCACCCAAGCATAACAAGGATCATTTAACCAATAGGGAATACCCGCGCCAGTAATACAGTCAGCATCGAAAAGACAAGAAAGACTATCACTAACATTAGCAAAACTATTATAATTATATGCCGATTGATCCATGCAACCTTCAACCACAGCCACACACGAACCATTATCAGTATTAGCCAATGAATCATAGTTGAGAGCAGTATTATCGGTACAACCGTACAGATAAGGTATACAACTAAAATCTTCTGTATTGGCAGAGGAGTTATAGTTAAGAGCGGAGGGATCAGTACAGCCATAAGTATAAGGAATACAAGTGTTGTTATCAGCATTAGCTAAAGGATTAAAGTTAAACATTGTAGAATCAGTACATCCATATATAAATGGAATACATGAACCATCATTAGTATTTGCAATAGAATCATAATTAAACTGAGTTGGATTTATACATCCATAGATTACAGGTATACATGAGTTATCGTCACAGTTAGCTAATGGTGAAAAGTTAAATGCAGCTGTATCAGTACATCCATATACTACCCCTATACAACTACCATCATCAGTGTTTGCTAATGAGTCGTAATTCAAAGCTATTTGGCTCATGCACCCATATACTACAGCAATACAAGTATCTGGAGTGTTAGCATTAACGTTATAGTTAAACGCTAATGGTTGCATGCATCCTATAATAACAGGCACACATCCACCATTGTCTATGTTTGCTGCGGCATTATAGTTAAAGGCTGTACTATCAATACAACCCCACAAAGCAGATGTTAAGCAAGTCCCATCGTCATGGTCTGCAATAAAGCCCTGTGTATAATATTCCAAAAATGCAGAATTAGTGCATCCAGGTTGATAGTAACAACTGTTATCTCCCGTATTAACGGAGTCACTGTAGTTAACAGCTAATGAATCTATACACCCATATGTTTTCTCTATACAGTCATTACCACAATAAGTAGTATTTGTATAATTATAAAAAGGTGTTATTGGATCAGCAAATCCGCCAGCTACATACAAAGTAGTATCTCCGGAAGAACTAATTAAACTAAATCCACATTCTATTGCAGTCCCACTAGCTTGTGCGCTAACAAAGAACTTTGCAGATACTGGACATGGAGCTTTTAATTGTATTGTAAAGGTTTGACTAAACCCAGATGTCAAGTTATATGATATTGTGTCTTCTTGATAAATTTCTAAATTGCTACCAACCCACCCATTACCAGCTGCATCAAATAAAGTTAATGTATAAGAACAACTATCTATATAATCCATTGTATTAGCAGTAGAATCATAATTAAACATTGTGGAGTCAGCACATCCATAAATTTTTAAAGTAGTACAAGAGCTATCATCTACAGTTGCATAATGATCATATTCTACATAATTAGGATCCATGCACCCTGGTACAGGTGGTGGAGGTGTACATGTATCTGATATAAACACATGTGA
>TARA_R110001583_G_scaffold641_2_pt1 | contig 74977 bp, 64 predicted proteins | sample TARA_R110001583 | Tara Oceans TARA_R110001583 (sample SAMEA4398432) | marine metagenome | biome: Polar Biome; feature: [MES] marine water layer (ENVO:01000295) within the mesopelagic zone...; material: water (ENVO:00002006), including particulate matter (ENVO:01000060) such as...... | reverse complement strand
TGAGAAATTAGCAAATTAATGTGTCCGGTTTTGTTGACCAGAACAATAGGCTCCAAGACGAGCTTGAGTCCATACGTGAACAGTTAAACAACGAACTTGGTAAGTCATGGCAAGAATGGGAAATTCCCAGGCTAGAAGATAACCACTGGTCAGAAAAAGCAAAGAAGCTACATGGTAGTTGGTGGAAAAAGCGAATTGCTAGGCAGAGGGAAATAGATGCGTCCATCGCAGCAAAAGCCGACTTTGAATACCTCTATGACAAGCCGTATGAAGACAATAAAAAGGTTCGTGTCGCTGGGCCGTTCACTGTAGAGAGCCTTTCTCCGCATAGAGCTTTAACGGTAGGCATTGATGACGAGCTGATTGACCCTACAGATCAGAAAGAAGAATTTGATGACGAGCAAGACTTCGTTCAGATCATTCTTGAAAATCTCAAAACCGCTGGCGTTCAGCAGGCCAACAAGCAAGACAAAATTGACTTTATATCCTTGTCTCCTTGGCCAGGCGATTTGGTCTGCGCCGAAGGCAAATATATTGACGAAACTGAAACAGAAAAACGCGCCGCGATATTTATCGGGCCGGAATTCGGCACTGTTTCTCGTCCCGACCTAGTTCAGTCAGCAAGAGAAGCCGCCGATGCTGGTTTTGATGTGCTGATCGCTTGCGCCTTTAACTACGATGCGCACTCAACGGAGTTTGAAAAACTTGGCCGCGTTCCGGTGCTGAAGGCTCGCATGAATGCCGACCTGCACATGGCTGATGACCTGAAAAACACAGGTAAAGGCAATCTGTTTGTTATCTTCGGTGAGCCGGACATAGATGTACTGGAAGCCGAAGACGACAAAATTCAAGTCAAAATCAACGGCGTTGATGTATTTCACCCCAATACTGGCGAAGTGCGTAGCGATGGCGCAGAAGGCATTGCTTGCTGGTTTATCGACACAGACTACAACGAAGAGAGCTTCTTCGTTCGCCAGGCCTACTTCCTCGGTGCGAATGACCCATACAAGTCGCTCAAAACGACCCTGAAGGCTGAAATCAATCAAGAAGCTTGGGATACGCTAAATAGTGATATATCGCGGCCATTTGATAAACCCAAGAACGGACGCATAGCCGTCAAAGTCATTAACCATCTTGGTGATGAAGTCATGAAGGTTTATAGGGTATAAAGAGAGGCTGGCCATGGAATTTCGCATATCAGATTCATTTACCAGTAGCCTCGCCAAACTGACTGGCGATGAGCAAAAGGCCGTTAAAACAACGGCCTTTGATCTACAAATGAATCCTGAAAATCCAGGTAATAGCTTCCATAAGCTGGATCGCGCTCAGGATAAGAATTTCTGGTCAGTGCGGGTTAATCGAGACATACGTATCATTGTGCATCGCTCTAAAGCGAGCTTATTGCTCTGCTATGTCGATCATCACGATGATGCCTATAAATGGGCCGAAAAGCGCAAACTGGAAACGCACCCCAAAACAGGGGCCGCCCAGCTTGTTGAAATCAGAGAGCGCGTCGAAGAGATACGCGTACCTTACTATGTCAATGTGGAATCTACCCCACCGCCCAAGCCTCTGCTTTTTGATGCTTTTGATGATGACAAGTTACTGGAATATGGTGTGCCGCCAGAGTGGTTGGCCGATGTAAAGGCATCCGATGAAGATTCAATATTAGAATTGTCTGATCACCTTCCCGCAGAAGCAGCAGAAGCCCTCATTGAAATCGCCGTTGGTGGATCGCCGAGAGCACCAATAGTTATTTCACCAGAGAGCAATCCATTCGAGCACCCTGATGCGCAGCGCAGATTCCGTTCCATGGTCGACACGGAAGAGCTGGAGCGTGCACTTGATGCACCATGGGAGAAGTGGACTGTATTCCTTCACCCAGATCAGCAAGAACTGGTCGAGAAAGATTTTAATGGGCCTGCTCGTGTTTCCGGCTCCGCTGGAACTGGCAAAACTATTGTGGCATTGCACCGCGCGGTGCATTTGGCGAGAGAGAATGCTGACGCGCGCGTTTTGCTTACGACTTTCTCCGACACGCTGGCCAATGCGCTAAAAGAAAAGCTTAAACACCTGATTGGAAATACACCAAGACTGGCAGAACGCCTGGAAATCCATTCTATGGATTCTATCGCTGTCCGTCTCCACAAATTCAACGTCAGTAATAAAAAATTACTCAACCGAGAGCAGCTATTTGAACTCGTCTCGAAGCATTCCCACGGTATTGAGGGCCTTCGCTATTCGGCGGCATTCATTTTCGAGGAATGGCTTCAGGTGGTCGATGCATGGCAGATCATTGCGTGGGATGAATACAAAGGCGTTCAAAGGTTAGGCCGAAAAACCAGACTGGCCGAAACCCAGCGACAAGTTTTATGGACGATATTTGAAAAGGTTAATGCTGAATTGGTTGAGACTAATTCAGCATCTATGGCTGGCATATACCTGGATTTAACCCATTCCCTGGAAGAAAAGAAAAACAGTCCCTTTGATTTTGTAGTTGTCGATGAGGCCCAAGACATTAGTATTCCGCAGCTTAGATTCCTTGCTGCGCTCGGTGGTGCAAAGCCAAATGCATTGTTCTTTGCAGGAGATTTAGGCCAGCGCATATTCCAGCAGGCATTCTCCTGGAAATCCCTATGCGTTGATATTCGCGGCAGGTCTAAAACGCTTCGCGTGAATTACCGCACTTCGCACCAGATAAGGATGCAGTCAGACCGTTTGCTTGGCCCTAGTGTTGCAGATGTTGATGGCTACGATGATGATCGAACCAGTACCGTCTCAGTATTCAACGGCCCAGAGCCGACCATTCGAAATTTTGATTCCCACGAAGATGAAATCGAGTTTGTTGCAGATTGGCTGGTGAAGCTTTCTGGTGACGGATATGAGGCTCATGAAATTGGCTTGATTGTTCGTTCAGATAAGGAAATACCAAGAGCTGTATCGGCAATTGAAAAAGCAGGGATCACCCACAAGCAGCTAGACAGTTACATACAGCTTGCTCACGGATACGCATCAATTTGCACAATGCACCTGGCTAAAGGCCTGGAATTTAGAGCCGTAGTGGTGATGGCTTGTGATGATGAAATTATTCCGTCTCAGGAGCGTATCGAAGCAGTCGCAGATAACGCCGATCTTGAAGAGGTATACGATACAGAAAGACACTTGCTTTATGTGGCCTGCACTAGGGCAAGGGATAGGCTTCTTGTTACCAGCGGGGAGTTGCCATCAGAGTTTTTAGATGACATGAATAGCTAAGGTAATCGGAGTATTAGCACCCTATCCACCTAAAATTAGCCGATCATAAATTCGCCGCACTCGCTTTCTGTACTTATCGGGTGTTCCACCATGCTTCGCCGCAAGTTCTTCCCACGAAACGCCGCGATACCGAGCGTCAACGTATCCCATGTCCTCTTCACTTATGCCAGAATCACGCATCCGCTGGATAAGTGAATCAAGTTCGATCTTATCAATGTCAAATTTCGAGGAGCTAAATTGATCCCATATTTCACCACCACGATGGCTCTCGGTGTAAATTTGCATCTCATATTGACCCTCTAGTTGCACAAAAAGGTAACCCGCTATAATCAGCTTAAACCATTGAAAGAACTGCGTCTTTTGTGCGTTAAAGTGGGTCAGGTCATCCTACAAATTTTTACGATAATTGGTTCAAAATTAAATGCAAATCAACACTTTTCGCCAAATCGATAATTGAACATATTCCAGAGACGCTGCTGAAATACCTCTGGATCAACGCTCTCCGTCATTTCATCCTTACAGATGACCAGATGGTCCGGCAGTGCCGTTGCTCGCAGGTGTTCCGGTATTCCCCGTTCCAGCGTAGAGCGACTGATATTCGTCAACACCACGCCCCAGCCGTAAGGAAAACACAGACGCCCCTGATATTTTTCAGTCTGTTGCAATAGTTGCGGGTCTCGCTCGAGTATTTTAAGCACCTGATAACTACATTGCCGAGCCTGCTCCAAAGGGTTTGCGACCCACTTACGGCCATTGGCCGTGAGTATTTCCACCTCTGTCTTGGTCAATTTTTTCAGCGTTTCCGGCTTCCAATCCTTGACCTCAAGAAAGAGCAGCCCGCGCGCGGGATGGAGGATGACAAAGTCTGGGTAACGACGCTTGTCTCCAAGAGGAATGTCGTACCAACACAGGTAATCATCTTCCAGCAGGCTCTCCAGACGTCTAGCCACGCGCTTCTCGCCGCTGGTCATTCTAGACAGACACGAGGAGATGGGAGGAATGAGAGCTGCCATACAATATCCTTATCTACAGCTGATAATGTAAAACGTAAAACTTTTTCAAGGAAAGGAGAGGATAGCAGCAGAGGAGCGCAGACAGCCAACGTAATTTCAGACATACCAAAGCTACGAGGCGGCCAGCATTAAGGTATTCGGGATCAGGGTAAAAATTTGCGTGGATTCCGTAAAAAATAGGGTCAGAGTAAAATCCCTCCTGTTGACCTTGCGATTGACAGCTACGTAATATCAGTTGCCCATACTGATCTACCTAGTAACGCCGACTCACCCATTAAACGTTCTACTCGAATTGACGGGAGCATGACAAATGCAATGGACTTCGATCCCTGAAGGCTACAAACATTGGGCGGGAGATCCTGCCGAAGACAATATCGGTCCTTTTTTCTTTAAGTCGATGGCGCCAAAGTCAGAAACCGCCCTGTGCTTGCAGGAAAAGCACTGCAATATGTTCGGCATTGTTCATGGTGGAGTATTGATGGCGTTCGTCGATTACACTCTGTGCCTGGCGGGCTTGGAATCGACAGAAGAAGGCTGCGTAACCGTGACCTGTGACAATCAGTTTATTGGCCCCGCAAACGCTGGCGAGTTACTCACCGGCCATGGTGAACTCATTCACCGCACTCGCAAACTGGCTTTTGTCCGGGCCACACTAACGGTAGAGGATAGAACGGTGCTCTGCGCAACCGCTACACTAAAAATGTTAGCGAAATAGGCTCAACGGCGGCAACGCTTACCGGCAGCGTTCAGTCTTGGGGGCAGCAAACGAGAATAAAAAAGCGGCCCAAGGCGAGCTCCCCAATGAGCAATTCAGGGCAGTGCTATGTTTGGCATGCTTAAATTAATTCTACCCGCTGTGCAATATCACCGGATTGAACCAGCTGTAAAAATTCCTCACCCAACTCCAGGCTGCGCGTTGCTGAGTCCTGCCAAAGCCGTTTACGCTTGCCATCATCATGTTGCATCCGCAAAAAATCTCTACGATCCGGGATGCGCCCCAACTCAGTGGACGCTAGGAAATCATCTGAAGGTGCTAGCAACACGGCCTTATCTAACTGTGAAGCGGGCGTTTTTCGCCACGAGAAGTATTTATCAAACCACCCCGATGTCACTTCGGTGTAAAAATGCGGATATAGCACGATGCCCCCGCCCTGCCACAAACTTCCCGGTAGCGGGTGGTAGTCCAACAAGCCCCCATCCCTATGAGTGCCCAAAGGGCCACCGGCTATATCGCTAACACCGGACATAATCACCGGGATAGACCCCGAGGCCTGAACCGCGCCGTGCAGATTTTGCGGTGACAGCGGGGCGTAGTGCGTCACATACCGGTCCGATGCCCGCACTGCACCATTGGCCCTGACATCGGAAAAAATGACGCGCTCCATCGCTCTAACATTAGCATTGCGGCCCAAACCGCTGAGCAAAAAGGCCTTCACCATCGCGATTTTCTGGCTAAAAACAGCATCCCTACCCAGTAAACCACGCGCCAATACCGTGCCGCAGTGATATCGAAATTGAGGGTGGGAGAGTATCTCTTCACTACCGCCTCCGCCCAGCACAAGGTCGAGTATCTTTTTTGTTTCCTTGTCGATGTAATCGGCCGTAATACCGTGTGGATAAGATTGCTCTATATAAGCGGTGGCCAAGTTATCTAAAGCTGCCGCTGCATCACGGCGACAAGCCGCCGCGAGTTTAAAGGCGCCGATAGAGGTGCCAAAAACATCAATGGGGTGATCAATATCGGTCAGCCATTCAGAAAATATCGCCCGATCTAATCCGTATATCGCCAACCACTTCGCTGCGCCCGATGCACCGAAAATGGCGCTGACATCAGACTGTTGAAGGCCGTGCTGCCGGATATGATCAAATGCGGTTTGCCCTGCAAGAATTCTTAATTTATTCATCAAACGACCAAAAATCTTCAATGGGATTTTATACAGAGAATTAGGCTTTAAGCCTCATTGCAGGCAGCGATATTTAGCTATAACACTCATAACAACTCCAAATCGACAAAACTTCGAGGGTCAGGTCTTTGATTTATGCTTCAAGTCCAAAACCAAAGATCAGATCGCCCCATGAACAGTCATGAACGCACGTCGGCGTTAGTCTTTCAAACCCCAGCGAAACGAAGTTAATTCCAACTTGTTCCAGCCTATAACTTAACGCAAACTACATCTACTAAACTAGCCGCTAAGGAACAGGCGATGGCTAAATCCACTATCATGGAAGATCTTTTTACTCTAGGCGCAAAACTTCCTTGGAAGTTAAGCCTCGTCCTCGCCTTTGGCTCCGCAATTGTTTTACACCAACTCTCCCTGATTGATCCGCCTGCCTCTACTGGACTGCATGATTTATCCAAGGTCGTGTTTGTACAGGCAGCGCGAGTTTTCGGAATGTTCGGCCAATACCTGGTGCCAGCAGCGCTGCTATTTGGCGCCCTTGCGGGTTTCATACAACGCCGTCGCGGTAAGGATTTGCTCGCGCAAACCAGAACCCAGCCCAAGGGCCTCGGTACGCTGTCATGGCAGCAGTTTGAACAGCTAGTTGGCGCCATCTTCAGGGAACAAGGTTATCAGGTTGAAGAGCGCGGCAGGCAAGGTGCCGACGGCGGTGTAGATTTGGTACTAAGGAAAGGTGGCGAGAAATATCTGGTGCAATGTAAGCACTGGCGATCCCTCAAAGTTGGTGTACCGGTTGTAAGAGAGCTTTACGGCGCCATGGCGGCGGAGGGAGCCGTGGGAGGTTTTGTCGCAACCACCGGACAGTTTACCGCCGATGCCAAACGCTTTATTGAAGGCCGCAATGTAAAGCTGATCGATGGTCAGCAACTCAGTAAACAGATGAAAAAGAACAGTGTTAATACTGCGAACGTTCAAGCCAAGATAACGCCGTTGCGCCCCACGACGCCCGATTGCCCTATATGCGCTAAACCCATGATTAGTCGCGTAGCGAAAAAGGGCGCACAATCGGGGAACCGGTTCTGGGGGTGTACAAATTTTCCGACTTGCCGAGGCACGCGACCGCTTTAGCGCAAGTAAGCGCGAGCTTTTAATGCACGCACTATTATTAAAATTATAATATTTCGAGTAACAGTAAAACGCCCAACTTATAAATCACGCATTCTCACTAGCGCCCTTACTCGGCTTCCGCGAGGCAGGAATAATAAACCCTACCTCCAGCCCAAAAGGTCTGGCAATTTTTTTCAGGGTTTCCAGTGTTGGGTTGCCCTTATCACGCTCTACTTCCATTAGCGCACGCGGTGCAATGCGCAGCACATTTTTGGCATATTCTTCCTGGGTCATGCCGACAATTTTGCGCATTTTTCGCGCAGCTTGACCCAGGGTGAGTTCGCCATCTGCGAGCTGCCGCTGCAGTTCCAATTTTTTTTCGGTGGGATTATTAGGGCGTTTCATGAGATCACCTCTAGGTCTATGAGTGCAGATGCCTCTCGCTCAATCGCGTGTTTGCGCTGCGCTATTACCGCCGGTTCAATTGCCTCCTGCGCCATAATGTCAGGCAGCATCGCCAGGCGATGACCAAACGCCTTAAGCTCTGCAATGAGCACCTTTTTATTGATCATTGCGGGCATGGCAGCAATCACTTTGTTCCAAACTGGGATGCCTCCTTTTTCCTGATCGCCCTCCCACCGGCTCACTCTCGCTATGCCCTCGGGGTCTAAATACATTGGTGCAAAATCGAATAATGGGGTCAGTTCGACACGACCATCCTGATGGCGAAACACAGCGGTATTTCGTCCATGGTTGTCTTTGTTGCCAAGAGCAATATTCAAAGAATCGCGCCTCAGGTACTCCGTTACCTCACGCTGCGGGTCAGTGACGTGGGCGATCAGAGCATTGAGAAAAACATTGTGAGCGGGTGTGCCGCCTGCTTCCCCACCGTAGCGACAAATTTCCGCCAAGGACAATAAACTCTCCATACCAATACGCTGAAGACCGTGTGTTGTGCGAGGACGGTCAAAGCGCGGTATCAGCAAGGTGTTTCTTGTCCATTGCAGCTCGCCATGTACCCGAATACCAACTGCTTTGGCCAACTTCATATAGGTGGCCTCCAAACGCAACACCTGCCGGTCACTGTCGGTTTTTCCACGCGGAAACTTAATTAGCCACGACGAGGCTATGGCCGCATCAGGCAGTGCGCCCTCTGCATGCCAGCGACCGGCTTCATCAAGCACCATAAGGAATTTTGGGGCAACGCCCGCCACATCTGAGGCACCAGAGGTGTGGGCACCGTTTTGGTAAGCGTATTCAATAAAATGTTCTTGGCGCTCACAAATCTCATCGAGGGTGAAGCCTGGGTGGTCAGTCATTGTAACTGCAACACCGTCTGGCCCCGGCGCCTGCATATTGGGGTCACGAGCCAATACCGCTTCGCGAATACGCAGATTACCCGGCGGCGAGCCGGCGCCATGCAGAAGTAACTCCAGGTCAGCATGGTGGCCATCGCTTATACCCAGGCGCTTTACCCAGTGATCTCGCCCCGCTCCGCTGGGGAGAATATCCAAGAGAAATGCTGGCCAACTGGCAATGTCTCGAATCAATAGCTCAACAGGATAATTGCAGCCCAGCCCTGCTGGCTTTTCAGTATTCTCCTGAATACGGGCAATCGCATAGTCATCGTCATACTGCAGGCGAGACGAATCGAGGTGACTGGGGCCAGCAACAGAGATGGTGGCGGCTTTCAGCCATTGACCGTCACGATAAATTTCAATTGTCGCGGTATCCACAAAACACCCCCGATCAATAAATAAGACATTAAAATAGCTAAAAAATTGATATCAGTCAAATTAATTAGCCATCATGATGACTAAAAATATAGTGGCGCTACTCTAGCACCATAACTAATCCGGACCAGGAGCCGAACACCAGAATTTAGTAAATTAAGCCATTTCAATATCTAAAAATAGTGACAAAATCAAAATACTAGCCATTATAGTGACTAGTATCGTGAGTTTTTAACGACTAAGACGAATTGCGAGTGACGAGAATGAGCCCACTCTTTTAAGGCTAAGTGGAATTTACTAACCGGGGTAACTTCTTTGAAACGCGGGTTATTGAGTATCAGACTGGTGGGGCGTTGACTTGGTAATGTGAGTAATCACTACCAACAAAAACGATGCTCTGCCTTGTGCGGGGTTTTTTATGGGTATACGATAGCAAGCACAAATATGAAATCCATTAGTGCGCTTAAACAATGGAAGACTAAATTCAATTAAATAAACCTCTTAATATGTTCATTTAATCATGTTGTTCATTATTAAAATACATGATAAATTTTTGAACAAATAGCGCATCAAAGTGGCACAAGTAAATGGATATCACAATTGAAAACAAGACCGAGCAGCTACTTGCCAATGCTTTGCGTGCCTTTAAGAAAGAAACTGGGCTTAAGATAGAGCTAACTAAAGCGCGCCACCACGAGAACGACAAGCAAACCGGCGACGAAATCACCCTGCCCTTCAATGCAGGGACGCTTCCCATAACCGTTAAAAAATGGGTACAGAACACCAATGTGGGCGTTATCGCCCATCAAATGGCGCAGCTCGCCCCAAACACCCTACTGATCGCCGACTATATCAATCCCAATATGGCGATCAAATTTCGCGAACAAAACATCCAGTTTATTGACACTGCCGGCAACGCCTATATTCATCAGCCGCCCATCCACACTTGGGTAACCGCCAATAAAATCACTAACGCGAATGTTGCCACAACGGAAAAGACTCATCGCGCCTTCGACACCGCCGGGCTCAAAGTTGTATTCGCCCTACTCTGTGAACCAGCACTTGCCGACAACACCTATCGACAGATAGCAGATCAAACCGGCGTCGCATTGGGAACCGTTGGCCAAGTTTTCGACGGCCTCAAAGCCGCAGGGTATTTGCTAGACCAAGGTAAAACCAGAAAACGCCGCTTAATGAATAGCACCAAACTACTTGAACGCTGGGTGGAGGCCTATCCCGAAAAACTCAAACCCAAACTTTTTTTTGGTGAGTTTATTGCCCCGCGCCACGACTGGTGGACGACCATAAAAATAGAGGACTTCGGCGCCTATTGGGGGGGAGAAATTGCCGCCGAAAAATACACCAACTACCTCAACCCAAAAGTAGCGACTGTGTATTTACCCGAAGAAGCCGGCACTTTGCTACTTGGCAAAGCTCGGTTACGAAGACGCCTCAAAAACGAATACGACCCTGAAAACGTCGTACAAATTTATCGCCCCTTTTGGCCCGAACAATACCTGCCAGATGCGCGACCAGGACTAGCGCACCCCATATTGGTCTACGCCGATTTAATACACACCGGCGATGTCCGTAACCGAGAAACCGCAGGGAAGCTGTATGAGCAATATATCATTGGATATCTCAAAGAAGATTGATTCAGCAGCAAAAGCATTATTCGCTGCGCTGGCAAGCATCACAACAGAGTTGGGTATTCCCTATATCGTTGTAGGTGCAACCGCCAGAGACTTGGTATTACATCACGGTTACGGCGCCAGTATCGAACGAGCCACAAGCGATGTCGACTTCGGCGTTCAAGTCAGTAACTGGCAGGATTTTGAACATTTAAAAAGCCGTCTGATCGAACAGGATTTCCAGCCAACCACCGCCCATCATCGACTACTCAGCCCTCAAGGCCAAGCCATCGATATCATACCGTTCGGCCCAATCGAAAACACCAACGCCGAAGTTACCTGGCCACCTAGCGGCGCGGTGACAATGAATGTACTGGGCTTTCAGGAGGCCTGCCAACACGCTGATATCATCCGTGTGCAGCAAAACCCCAGCATCGATATCCCGGTAGTCACTCCCGCCGGCATGGCCCTACTAAAACTAATTGCCTGGCTAGACCGACCCGCAAACCTTCGCGGCAAAGACGCAAAAGACTTACAATACCTGCTCAGTAACTACGAGCGTATCCCCTCGGTAAGCGACTCTCTATTTACCGAGCAAACCGTGCTCGATCACTTTGACTGGGATCTAAGCCTTGCCGCCGCCCATCAACTTGGTAGAGATACCCAAAGCATCGCCAGCGACGCCTGCCACACAGTGATTAGCGATTTATTTAACGGCAAGCAACCCAAACGTAATATTGATCAACTAACAGAAAACATGTGTAACACCGTGGATCGAGAATTCGCTCGAAACAGAGAGTTACTCCACGCCTTTAACAAAGGCTTCACACGCAACGCCAAATAGCCCTTGACCCCACCACAAAACAATTAAAGAAAGTTTAAGCGAATACAGAGCAGCTCAAGCAACCGGAAAAAGACCTCTCGATCGAAAAAATTTCAGGGCGAAGTCACCCAAATGATCGGTGAAGACATGCAACTAGAAATCGAATACGCCCGCGACTCAATGCCACGCGGTTTACTCCAAATGACCTCAGCCATGATGGAAGAATACCTCCAGTTCATCGCCAACCGCCATATCTGATCCAGTCTTAGCTACCGCGCGTAAACCTTCGGGCGGCTATGCTGCTGCCTTTCAATTTGCCGGATGAAGGAACATTTATGCGTAATATCTGTGCCACTGCGGTTGTTACCGCTGCAACCTTAATTGCTACCTCTGCACACGCAGAGGAGAAAAATTGGACTGGGTTTTACGTCGGCGTTGATGTCGGTGTTGGTTTTAATCTGGGAGACAGTGGCGAGCTTGAATTCAGACGTGCAGATGGCACCGACAACTCTGCTGCAATTAACACGGCTTTTGGTGATAATTTTGACGGTAAATTTGATGCAGGGAATATTGTCGGCCTGAAAGCCGGTATTGACTGGCGAGTTAATAATTGGGCATATGGCGTCATCTTTGATATTGCCAAAACTGATCTGGCGCAGGAGCAAAGCGCATTTTCATCGACTCCGGCGACCTACGTAGAGCGGCGCACTGTCGACACGCTTGCAACATTCCGTGGGCGTTTGGCTTGGGCTGCAAATGACACAATTCTGCCCTATGTAACAGCAGGCCTCGCCTATGGGGATGTTGAGTATTCTTGGCAGGGTAACTCCGGCGCATTTCGTGGTGACAACGGTAACGATAGCGGTTGGCAAGCGGGGTACACCGTAGGTATTGGCGTTGAGGTTCAATACTCGGAAAGAATGTCGTTTGGCCTAGAGTACAGTCTAAGTAATTTGGGGAATGAAAACTTTCAGACCCGTTTTGACGGTGGTGGTAATGACCCCCTGGGTATCAGTGGCGCGACTATGGCCTTCGGTTCGCCGGCTTCCGGCGGTACTGTTGCGCAGGGCACTGATGACGACTTTGATTTTCAAACGTTAAAGCTTAGCTGGAACTACAAACTGTCGCGCTAACATTATTGCTTTTAAATAGCAGTGGCCCTCTTTGGGGCTAATTGCCGCTTGAGTGCAGCTTTGTGTCACGCTGCGCTTGGGCCTAAGTTATCCTGATATTTCAAATGTTGCTAGCGTCGTACAAGCCTGCACAGTCAGCTATTGGACACGTATTTTGACTGCCCACCGTTTAACAGTACAGGTCTCGACCAAGACTTGGGGATTGCCCCCTGCAAAATTTAAATACTATTCAACCGGCATGCAAACTAACGTATTCTCGTATAAAAATAAGAACTGCTGTGGGTAATAAATGAAAGCGCGTGATGTCATTTCATGGTCTGTCTTTCCGGTGACGGTTGCGGCGGTGCTGCTTGGCGCAGTATGGGCTATCGACGTCGGCCACGCGCCGAGCGTGGTCGCCGGGATCGGAACATTTACGAGCCTAGTGCTGGTGGTGACATTAGAGCGCTTACTTCCCTACCGTAAAGAGTGGAACCAAAGTCAAGGCGACCTGCGCGCAGACTTGCTGTATCTGCCCAGCTACTTTGGCATCAACGCGCTGGTGCAGCCCTTGGTCGCCGCCGGGGTTGTGCTGGGCGGCGCCATGTTGTCGAATGCCTTGGGCATAGGTCTATGGCCCTCAGAGTGGCCATTGCTCGCTCAGTTTATGTTGGCCTGCCTAGTCGTGGAGTTTTTCGACTATTCGCCTCATCGATGGCTTCACGAAGTACCTTTCCTTTGGCGCTTTCACGCCATTCACCACAATCCAACAAGGTTGTACTGGCTCAATGCAACGCGAGCCCATTTTGGCGAAGTGGTGTTTCGCGGTGTCATCAATGCGGTGCCGCTGGCACTGGCCGGTGCAAGCGCGGAAGTGTTGGCACTGGTGGGATTGGCGAACTCCGTACTTGGCCTGTTCCAGCACGCGAATATCAACTTTAAACTAGGTCCATTAACCTGGATCTTCAGTGTTGGCGAAATGCATCGCTGGCATCATTCGCAGAAGATATCTGAGGCAAATCATAATTACGGTAGCAACTTCCTGTTTTGGGATGTGGTGTTTGGTACCCGATTCCGTGATGCGAAAAGATCTGGCCCGGAGCGTCTTGGAATCGATAATGACTCCATTCCAGCCAGCTGGTGGTCGCAGCTGTCGGTTCCTTTTAAAGCGCATAAAAATAATCTATGAAGAGGCCTAACTGAACTCAATATTGCCCCGCTTGCTCGAGCCTCTATTGAATGCTGTAATACTGGCATGCATCGCAAGCGCGGCGCGAGATTGCTCAACAGCTTTGACTAACGCTGCTCTTCGGCAACCTCGTGTATGACGGGGAATCCTCGGGTGGCCACATCAATTTGATATGGATCCAATTGCGATGACCACTGCGACTCAAAACTCCATTCTTTCTCGCCTCTATCATTGGGAAAAAACCGCGCCGAACGCCGTTCACTTTGTGCAGCCCATAGGCAACGGGGAAGTCGAAGAATTGACTTGGGCACAGTGCATGGACCAAGTGCGACGCATGGCCGCGTATTTAAAGTCCTTGAACCTGCCAGACAAAAGTCAGATTGCTCTGATCGGTAAAAACAGCGCGCACTGGATGCTGGCCGACTGGGCGATCTGGATGGCAGGTCATGTCACCGTACCGCTGTATCCCACACTCAATGCCGAAACTGTGCGCTACATTCTTGACCACAGCGAGGCACGGCTGGTGTTCATCGGTAAACTTGATGACTGGGAGATGATGCGCGGCGGTATTCCCAAGGATCTACCCGGTGTGGTTTTGCCGCTGGCGCCCACCGATACCGGCTATACCGACTAGGCTACGCTTTGCGCTACGCAGACGCCGCTGGCCGGCGATATTGAACGCGATCCGCAGGAAATGGCCACCATCGTCTACACCTCAGGTAGCACTGGCCAGCCCAAAGGCGTGATGCATAGCTTCAATACATTTCGTGTCGTTGGAGAGATCTATTCCAAAATTCTCGGGTTCGACCAGGACGATCGCTGCCTGTCGTATCTGCCACTGGCGCACATCTACGAGCGCATGGGCGTGGAAATTCCGTCCTGTTACGCGGGTTTCAAAGTCTTTTTTGCAGAAAGCCTGCAAACGTTTCCGGCGGACCTTCGTCGCGCAAGGCCCACTGGCTTTCTTTCCGTGCCACGACTGTGGACCAAATTTGAATCCGCGGTGGACGCCAAGATACCGAAGAAAAAACAGCGAATCCTTTTCCGCATTCCCATTATCGGCAAGAAGGTCAAGCACAAGATCCTAATCCAGCTCGGCCTTCAGGATTGCCGCTTCGCTGCCACCGGCTCGGCGCCGCTGCCACCGACAACGGTCGAATGGTACCGCAGCCTGGGCCTAGAGTTGCTAGAAGGCTATGGCATGTCCGAAGACTTCGGCATCTCACACGTCACACGGCCTGGCGAGTCCAAAATCGGCTACGTCGGGCGACCCAACGAAGGCGTCGAGGCGCGCATTGAAACCAGCGGAGAGATAGTAATCAAGAGTCCCGCAGGCATGATGGGCTATTTCAAAGATCCGGAAAAAACCGCTGAATCCTTCACCGCCGACGGCTTCTTCAAGACCGGTGACATGGGTGAGTACGACGCACAGGGCAAGCTCAGAATCACCGGTCGTATCAAGGAATTGTTCAAGACATCCAAAGGCAAGTACGTGGCGCCGGTACCCATCGAGAACCGCCTTGGCAGAAGTTCAAATGTGGAAGTGGCCTGTGTCGGCGGTGCTAATCAGCCCGCCACCCACGCCCTGATTTTGCTCTCTGAAGACCTGCGTGCAGCACTCGACAAGGGCGCCGATCGCCAGTCCGTAGAGCAGGAACTAATGCAGGCCATGGAAGAAACTAACGCCGAGCTAGACCCCCACGAACATCTCCAGTTTCTAGTTGTGGTCAAGGACGTGTGGACCATAGAAAACGAATTCCTCACGCCGACTATGAAGATCAAACGCAACGTCATTGAAAAGCACTACGCCGACCGAACAGATGGCTGGTACTCACAGCAGCAGAAGGTGATCTGGGAGTAGTGCCGCAGTTTACGCTCAATGCCTACGCAGCTAGGCATTGAGTCTTTCACACTCCAGCTTGGTTTAAACGACAACATTATTCTTTTCAAATTTTGTAAATTAAGAGCCACAGCACTACAGTTAGAACAGCGCTATGAAGGCAGAATAAATGCCATCAATAGATCGTGGTTTTAAAATAATCGGAAGCGGCTAACTTACCGTACTGATTAGTAGTGGACTGAAAAAGGCTTAATTATGCGTAAAAAACTCATCATCAGTACCTTGGCCACCTTGGCATGCCTGATCTTAGCAGGGTGTGGCAGCGATGGCTCGACGGCGAATGGTAAAGTACGTGCAGTCAGTGACATCAAGGCCTCTGGCGAACTTAGAGTGCTGATGCGCAATGCACCTACCATTTACTACTTAGATAAATACAACCATCCGGCTGGGCCGGAATACCAGATGGCCGAGGCATTTGCCGAGCACCTTGGGGTTAAGCTGGTTGTTGTGCTTGAAGAAACTATCAACGACACGTTAACCGCGCTGAAAGCCGGAAAAGCCGATATGGCGGCGTCTGGTCTCACCATCACGGACCAACGCAAATCACAGTTCCTTTTCACTAAACAAATTGAGAGCGTTACTGAGCAGTTAGTCTGTCGACGTGGTGGCAATGTAGCGAAATCATTAGCGCAGCTTAGCAAGGTCTCAATAGAGGTAGTGGCGGGTAGTAGCTACGAAGAAACACTAGAGGCCCTTAAACTTAGCAATCCTCAGTTAAGTTGGAAAAGTAATACGCAAACGGGCACTGAAGCGCTATTGCAAAAAGTGTGGGATAGCAAAATTGATTGCACCGTAGCAGATTCAAATATTGTCGACGTGAATCGCCGCTTCATGCCAGAGCTTATTGTTTTACTAGACGTGAGCAAGCCGAAGTCACAGGCCTGGATGATGCCTAACAGTGGCAAATCACTCAAATCTGAAGCGGATACGTGGCTGAATAGCAGCGCAGGTAAAGCTATCGCCAAGACAGTACACAACCGTTATTACAGTTACATAGAGCAGTTTGATTTCGTCGATATACGCACGTTAACAAAGCGAATTGAAGACCGGCTGCCTAAGTATGAGTCGATCTTTGCCAAAGCGGCTAAGACGCACAATATCGATGAATCGCTAATGGCCGCGCAGGCCTATCAGGAATCACATTGGGATGCCCAAGCCAAAAGCCCCACCGGGGTAAGAGGCATAATGATGCTGACTCAAAACACCGCAAAATCTTTGGGCGTAAAAGATCGTCTAAACCCCAAGGAAGCCATTCCGGCTGGCGCCCTGTATCTGGATCAGATGCGAGAAAAATTTGACGAGGCGATTCCCGAACCAGATCGCACCTATATGGCATTGGCTGCCTACAATATAGGTCGAGCGCATATGCACGATGCTCAGACCTTAGCGCGGAAACTCGGCAAAGACCCCAAAAAGTGGTCTGATCTTAGAGAAGTCCTGCCCATGCTGTCGGACAAGCGTTACTACAAAGATTTAAAATACGGATACGCACGGGGCTTAGAGCCGGTGCGCTACGTACAACGCATCCGCAACTACGAAGATATCATTAAAGAATACGACAACTGAGCCAGTGGTGCCGCCTAGCGCAAACACAAGCTTGTTTGTGCTAGGCGGCATTGAATGGCTAAACTAATTTCCATCCACCTAAGATATACGCAGAAGTATAAAAGCAGCGTAACTACCCCCTAGCGACACTGCCAATTCACATCCCTCCTCCATACAGGTGATCACTATCTCTGCGATAGCGGCTATCCTAGTCTCATTGCCACCATTAGATAGCAGGCGCCCAAGGATACGTTGATCTTCGTTTATTTTTGCGAGCTCAATTTTGATTCCGGCGTTTATAAGTGCTCAGCGCGTACGCTGACTTCGATCTCACATAAAATAAACATCAAAAGAGCCTGATTATGCCAGCACCCCAATCTGCGTTTAGCCCTCTCACTGTCGGCCCAATTACGTTGGCAAACCGTTTTATCAAGTCTGGTGCCAATGAAAATATGTACCGCAAAGGCTTCCCGACCAAAGCCTTGCTCAAACACCATCGCGAACTGGCGGCGGGTGGCGTGGGCTTAACCACCTTAGCCTATGCCGCAGTAGCCAAGATTGGCCGCACGTTGCCTGACCAACTTTGGCTGCGCGACGAGGTGATACCTCACCTAAAGGCGATCACTGACGCCATACATGCGGAGGGTGGCAAGGCGTCTTTGCAAATAACCCATGGCGGCTCGTTTGTTACCAGTATCTGGATTCCTCGGCCCACCATCAGCGCATCTAGCGGATTAAATGTCGCAGGCCTATTCCACGGTAATATCTGGCAACGGGCCATGAACGAAGACGATATGAGCCGAGTGATCAATGAATTTGCAGAGGGTGCAAAATTCGCCGAACGCGCCGGCTTTGACGCGGTAGAAATACACATGGGGCACGGCTACTTGCTGAACCAATTTATTTCGCCGCTAAGTAACAAACGCAGTGACGAGTACGGTGGTAATGCCGCAAATCGCGCGCGCTTTCCTGCCCGCGTGCTTAGCGCTGTTAAACAAGCGGTAGGTGACAAACTCGCGGTTATCGCCAAAATCAATGTCGCCGATGGTGTGAGGCGCGGTTCGAACGCCGAAGACGCAGCGGTTACCGCGAAGGTACTGGAAGAGGCGGGAGCGGATTTGCTGGTACTTTCCGGTGGCCGCAATGTGGAATCCACGTGGTTTATGTTTGGCAGCCCAATGAATCAAGAGGCCTTTGCTGAGGTGTTTAAGTACAAACCCTTGCAGCGCCTGTTAATGAAAGCCGCCGCGATGGGAACACCCAAAGACCTAAAATTCAAAGAGATGTATTTTCGGGATTACTCCCTCAAGGTTAGAGAGGCGGTAAAAATGCCGCTTGCCTATCTGGGCGGGATTAAAAGCCTGGCGAATATCGAACAGGCCATGGCAGATGGTTTTGATGCAGTAGTCATGGCTAGAGTACTGCTGCACGACGCCGCACTAGTGAACAAATTAAAAAGTGGCGAGATCTCCGCGTCAGGCTGCACTAACTGCAATGCCTGTATTCCACAGATCTACAATGAAGCGGGAACCTACTGTGTGTTAAACACGCCGAACGACCCGGCACTGAATAAAATTCGCGCCGCTGAGTAGCTTTAACCCTCAAATGCTGTTTTCTATTTTTGTGTGAGAGGCCGCCAGCGGCCGCAAATAACATCGCCTATTAAAAAAGTCGCCACTGCCTTTTCTCTACTTCTCATAGTCATGTTTGCCAGATGAAATCCCACTTGGCACATCGGTGCATTGACGGCCAAACCAGGCACCATACTTTTGGATAAATACATCTGTAGCCTTTGCAGAGCCTTGAACCGCGCACTGTTTCGCGATTGATTCAGAGCTACCATAGCGGGCCTTACACTCATTCCTGTACTGTTTTTCCAATTCTATAACCGGCGTAAACTCATCACCGCAATTTTCAAATTTAGCCGCTGGCCAACTTCTTTTTGATTCAGTTGCGTAGTAATTAATGATGCTATCTCGATTAGCCTGAACCGATGATCCGTTCTGGTAGAGATCAGATGTATTTGAGCTTTTTCCATCAGACAAAATATCAGCCGACACGGCCCCCATGGCTTGAATCGCCGTTTCCGAATCAACATCAAGGCTGCCAATCGCTACCGCACCGATACCGAGCGCAAGAGCTTTTGCAAATCCACCACTATTTTTACTTGCATTTTTTTCATCCTGGATCCGCGCCTCCTCTTCGTAACGTTTCACCTCAGCCTCTCGATTCCCCCTATTTGCAACATAGTTATTTATAAAAAAATTAAGATAGTCTTTTGGTATGCGCCCCTGCCCATCAAGCGCCCCCCTATTCGCACCCACCTCAATGAGTCGCTTATAGATAGGGCCTCGACTGTAAAACGCAGCAAGATGTAAAATACTAATATCTTTATAAACTACCCTTACACTCCCGCCATTCTCTCGATAAATCCCATCACTCAAGGGATAGTCACCTTTAAGATTTGGATTTAGGCCATTTTCGATGAGATAAATCACCGCCTCATCCAACCTTTTACCCCCAGATGAAATTGCACTAACAACCCAAGGCTTAAGAGAATCAGGATCCAAACCATTCTCAACTAAGTTCTTAAAAAAAGTCCAGTTATACCCCTCCTGCAAAGATGCTTGATAATTCTGTATATTCCCTGGAGTTATATCCTCAGGAATTCCACTCGCAGCCCTGATATTCTTCGAAATGAACACATTGACATCTGCACCTCGCTCTACCAACGCGGAAATATAATTTAGTTCTTCATTTTTACTAGTAGAGGGTAAGTAAGGGCTTGTTATATCAGAAACAGTCGCAGCCATCTCTTTTCCGGAGCGCGCGATAACATTCGAGAAAGCCATATACATACATCGTGAGTAGTTGGGCTTTTCGTCAGGAAATTTTGATAATAAATAATCAACAATTTCAAGATCAAAAACAATGCACGCCAGATCAACCGCAGGCACTGACATACTCCTAATAAAGCGGGGATCAAAATAACTAAATTCCGCACTTGGATCGCCACTATAGTAATAATCAATAGACGTTGACCTATTTGCCCCGAAAGACACTAACTTTTTAACTGCCCCAAGATTTCGATAAATGATTGCCGTTGTCATCGCGTTATTTTGGTATGGCTGGCTTGGCTTATTATCGTAGCCTTTGACATATGGCGAGCCTTTATAGCTATCTAGAATTTCAAGCTGATTTCCTATAATAGCGTCAGCTTCAACATTCGCCCTGTAGGTCTCGCACCCGGACAACATGATCAGTAAAAAAATAACGACAAAATAAAGCTTCTTTTGAATGAGCATATGCTTTTCCCGATACAAACCTCGAATAGTAATAGCGCTCGAAAGCTATAAATAGCTAATACTAATCTGGGTTTTATAATAGTGTATGACATGCCCTGAGCAACAAAGCCGAATATACCGCAGCACCCGTTATTCTTTCTTACAGAACACAACTTTCTCCACATTAAACACCAGCACCAGCAGGTTTAAAAGGAGATCTACCTCTCATCTACCAAGCGAAATCCTCATCACTTGTTAAAACTCCTTCCCTGAAATAGTCGCTCACCCAAGAGCAAAAGTTGTCGCTCCACTTCAGCTTCGACTTGCTGCCTAGAACGTTCACTGCCTAAAACACACGCTCAGGGATCCAGATGAGCGGGAGCAAATGCCTTTGGTTTCAGCGAAATACGGTGGTACCCCGAGTCCGAGGTATGTGGATCCTCAATCGAGTTGAAGATGACGGTTGGGGGAGTAGAGGGTGACCGCACAATTTCTCGTCATCCCCGACCCCGATCGGGGATCCAGATGAGCCGTAAGCGAATGCCTTTGGTTTCAGCGAAATACGGTGGTACCCCGAGTCCGAGGTATGTGGATCTTCAATCGAGTTGAGGATGACGGTTGGGGGAGTAGAGGGTGACCGCACAATTTCTCGTCATCCCCGACCCCGATCGGGGATCCAGATGAGCCGTAAGCGAATGCCTTTGGTTTCAGCGAAATACGGTGGTACAGCGTAAGCGAATGCCTTTGGTTTCAGCGACGTATGGCGGCGCTCAGAGCCCGAGGTTTGTGGATCCTCAATCGAGTTGAGGATGACGGTTGGGGGAGTTGGGGAGACGGTGTCCGCCTCTAAATAATGCTCGGCAAGCGCTCTGGCGCGCCTTAGGCGCCTAATTAGCATCTTGACGTATTCGCCCACAACGATTTTTGATGTCCATCGTTCGCACCACTATTTTCAGCAACTAGATCTTCCCGCAAGACGCCGCTATACCAAGCATTTAGGTATCCTGCGCAGTTAGGGGTGTTTATGTGCGAACGCCGAGTAGGGCCGAACGAAAAGGAAAAAACAAACCGTAACCTATTTGACAAACTTATACCTGCAGATTTGTTATCATCGCTAACATTCAGGCGCGATCTACGCGCCCATTGCTTAATAGAGGGAGTGGCAATGCGACTGACCAAGACTGTACTGCTGTTATTACTGCTGGCGTTTGCCATCGGCTTGTTTCTTATTAGTCGCCCGCTGACACCAGTCGGCCCTGCACTTGTGGCTAATACTCCAGTTGACCGCGCTGCAGCAGAGCTGCAAAGCGCCGTTGTGGTGGGCAGCAATTGGGACGGCACCGCCGAGGTATTCGACCCCGAATCCTTTGCGATTTTAGCGCGCTACAACTTGGTACCGGATATAGAGGAGCGCTTTGCCGAGATTAACGACAGCCTCTATCGACGCATCGCAGCGCGTTTTATTCGCACCGTAATCGGCGAAGGTAACGACCAGTTGGTAGACGACCTTTTCCCCTCAAAAGATGGCCGTTATCTATTTGTGTCTCGCCCAAGTTTCGCCGATGCCATCGCACTGGACGTCACGACCGGGAAAATCGCGTGGCGCACCAAGGTGAAAGGCGTTCGCTCTGACCACGCTGCACTCTCGCCAGACGGCAAGATCTTTTTGATTTCTGCGTCTACCGGTGGCGTCGTTCATGCCATTGATACCGCCACCGGCGACATCGTCGATAACTTTTACCCCGGCGACCAGCCTCACGAAAGTAACTACTCCAAAGACGGCCAACGCATTTACCACGCCTCTATTGGCCGTGTGTTCGTACCCACAACAGCCGACTGGCTAGATGGACTCAAGGGCGAACGTCGTTTTGTCATTGCCGACGCCAACACCTACGACGTACTCAAAACCGTGGACATGCGCGAAAAGCTAGAGGAGTACGGCATGGACTGGGTAGATTCTGCGGTGCGCCCCATGGCGATCATGCCGGATGAAAGCTACGCCTATATGCAAATTTCCTTCTATCACGGATTCTTCGAATACGATCTGAAAGAACACCGCATCACTCGTCACCTTGAATTGCCGGTACCGCCACAAATTCAGGCGATGCCCCTGCGACAATACCAGCTTAATTCCGCCCACCACGGGTTGGCACTCAACCACGCAGGCACAAAGCTATGTGTTGCCGCCACTATGTCTGGCTATGCGGCCATTGTGGATCGGGAAAGTTTCGAATACACCATTGTTACACTGTCAGAAGAGCCGCTGGGCTCCAAGCCTTACTGGTCCACTGAAAGCGAAGACGGCAAGCACTGCTACGTGTCGAGCAGCGAACAGGATACCGTTGTCGTCATCGACTTTGAGACGGCTGAGCAAGTGGCCACCGTGCCGGTAGGCAACCACCCGCAAAGAATACGCACCGGTAAATTATTGCTGCCCGCGCGTTAAGACTATTGGATGGATAAGTGCGGCAGTGAGATCCGCACTTATCCTACTCAAACGCCCACTTTCGGCTTTGCCCGCAGCTGCCGCTGCTAATTATCCACTTCAATTGCGCCAATATCGCTGAGCGCATTCGCTGGCCTTGTATTACCGAGCTGGTCACCTCCTAACATAATGACGTTGCTAAACCGCTCGGTGAGACGCACGGTGATGCCATCGAAACTGCCGCCGCTGGGACCCACGAGTTCGGTCCAGACTTGATCATTCAAAGTCGCCGGGCCCAGATCACTAATCTGGTCTACATTAACGTCCGCGATGTCACCGGCAAGTGCCCTATCGAGGCGATGCCAAAACTCGATATAGGCAAAATTGTATTCCTCCTGGGGCCACGTCTGGGAAGGACCACACCAGAACGCTTGCTCAAGAGTTTCTATAAGCACCTCATCACAATTACGATACTGCTGCGCGCCCTCAGTATCGGGATCGATATCCGCCAGGTAGGTCTCAAAGTAAGTTCTGAACTCACTGGCAAACCCAACTTGCGCATAGCTCGCCTCAATACGATCTAACACAAGCGGCAATAGCAGCGGGTTCATCCCTTCATTCTCTGGGCCATCGAGGTCACCAAGCACTTCGGTGAGCACATAGTCCTCGGCCGGAACTTGGTCTAGCGCAGTGCCCACCGGCGCATAGTGCAGCACAGCAAACGGATCGGCCTCAACGCCGGCGGATGGAATAAAGGTGGAGTGCGTCTCGCCACCCAGTACGTCAGCGCCGACCACACCATCCAGGTCATTCGTTTGCGGATAGTGCTTGCGCAACAGCGATGCCCAGCCGGGCTCGCCAATGGGCACAAGTATCTGGCTGAAATCGATAACGCCAATGCGGTTATAGCCAAGACTTCGGAACTCGAAAACTGAGCCGCTAAAAATATCGTGGGGATAGGTACGCGATATGGTATAGCCACCCGCTTCGATGCCACCAATCTCGTGAACGGTGTTGCCGACCACAATGGATTGCCCAATGATCATATCTTCCACGGCGTGAGCGTTGCCGATCGTTGCGGCAATACCCCCAGCCAAATTCGGTTTGTCGATCTCGGTATTGCGCGGTTTTCCGTACACCTGATTTTCAACAACGGTACTGCCCCGAACCTGCATACAGCCATTGGACATATACAAGCCGCCGCCGCGCCAGTAGCCAATATCCAGCAGGCTAAACAAAAAAGCGGGAAGCAACGGTGGCTCAACCACATTCCTTGCAATGGTGCTGTTACTGACATGGATTCTGGTCGACAGCCCGATTCCGCCGCCGTCTGAATACACGCCGCCACCGTAGGCAAACAGCCCCGCAATGCGATTCTCCGTGACTGCCGACTGGCTGATCGACGATACGCTGAGCCCGGTATCGCGCCCGCCGACGACAAACACCCCACCCCCGGCCGCGCCACCGCCGGCCACGGTATTGCCGCTGACGATGCAATTTTCCATTACCACGGTATCGGCATAGACCCCGCCGCCATACGCCCCGCCATCGCGAGAGGTATCTTGGCTATCACCCAGCGCATGATTGTCGTAAATGGTGCAATCGCTAAGCCTGGCAACGCCCCAAACCGCGACACCCGCGCCCCGCGCCAGTGTCGAGGTCTGATCGTCGTCGGGGTGCTGACCAATATCCGCCGCAGCATCAAACACGCTGTTGCCACCGGTAATGGCAACATTATTCAAGGTGAGATCGCCATCTACCGCGAGAACCCGCGCAGGCTCGACACCACTCCAGTTGAGCGTAATGCCACTGGCGAGATCCGAGGCATCAATGAAGAGGTTCTTTGTGGCGAAAAGTGCTGATCGCCCGTAATCCCGGTCGAAATAGCCGACCAGAAAAGAGATGTTGTTCGGCGTATCAAAGCCCATGACTTCGCCGGTCAGCACCGTGTGCGCTTCGCCGACAATAGTGAGATCGATGGTGCCCCCATCGAGACTCGGATCAAAGGTGATCCGCTGCCCCGACGACGCCGACGCAATGGCGGAGCGCAGCGTTACCGTGTCGCCAGAGGGCGATGCCTCGTCCACCAAACTGTTGACCACAATCGGCGCTAACGCCGCACCACCTGCGCCACTCCCGCCGCCGCAGCTGGCAAGCGATGTCAGTAATATTAACGACGTTAGCACGCCGATAAATCGGGCCAAGCGTTGGCCGACAAGCGGACGACTTTTCATAGCACACCTCATAGACACTCGGATTGCTCGTGGCACACAGAATGTGCAACCTCATAAAGATAGTTGCTAAGCGCGGCAACTGCCATGATGAACATCCCATAAATCGTGTTCGAATAAAATCGCGTCGCATCTCAACGCTACACGGAATAAAAAGATTATTTTTATGCAAACGTAGCTTCGCGCAAGCAACTAAAATCTCGCCGCGAAAAACCCATTCCCAGATATTCACGTAATAGACAAGACATTCAGAGAGTTGTCGCCGCAGGCCGATGGGGCGCGAATAACGTCGCAGCGCGATTCTCTGCTAATGTACTGAAACCGCATACCGTAAAATTTATTCAGTATTGGCCAGCCGACTAACGGATCTATAAAAATGAGTGTATTGCTAAAACCATGACAGACACCCTCACCTCGGCGCTATTAAACAACCCGCAGTATGCCCTCGCTATTGTGTTCCTAAATGCGCTCTGCGAGGCCACTGTCTTAGTGGGGCTGTTTGTTCCCGGCGCGGTGCTTGTGGTCGTCACGACATTTATTTACTCACAGGGCATTGCGACTATTCCAGAGATTATGTCCGCCGCGTTTATGGGCGCCTTGCTTGCGGACAATGCCGGTTATCACCTGGGAAAGCTCGCCGGCCCTAAATTTCACGAATCGGGCTTTGCGCTGCGTTACGCTTCTAAATTGCACAAAGCAGAGAATCTAATACAGCGCTATGGCTGGGGAGCGATACTTATTGGTCGCTTGTTAACGGCCATCCGCAGTATTGTTCCACTGTTGACTGGCATCAGCGGTTTTTCTGCGTGGCGGTATTTAATCTTTGATATTCTTGCCTGCGCTATTTGGGCAATGGGGCTTGGCTTAATTATCACCGGCGTGGATGGCGTAATAGGCTGAGGTAAACGCTAAGCATTCCAGCGCTTTCGCTGAACCAATATCCAAGACGTGAAACGCGCTTGCAATAGCCTCTCCGTTACCCGACTATCTGGGTTGGATATCTGCCCCACTCGTCGTTCAAGTTACGCCTCGGGCGACGATGTTGGCGACGCCAATAAATATTAGAATAAGGCCCTCGCAGCGAACTCAGTATTTACTATGCCGACATGTTCTCTCATGCAATTACCTAAACGCCGGCACTTCGCCTTTGGAGCGGCGCTTGGTATTGCATTGATTCCCAGCCCTGCGCTGGCGCACAGCTTCGGTGAGGTCTTCACCTTGCCGATGCCCTTCTGGCTCTATGGTTGGGGCAGCGCCGCTGCACTTATTCTGTCTTTTTTACTTATTGCCCTTAGCGCCGGAAACGCATTACCCGCAACAAGCACAGGCCGCGATCTAAGCCAACATCGCTCGGTCAGATTGATACGCAAACTACACCTGAAAACCCTGGCGCAATCTCTTAGCGTTGGCGCGCTGTTACTCTGCATTGTTAGTGGCCTATGGGGCGTTCGCAGCCCCTATGGCAATTTCAATATGACTTTTTTTTGGATTGTTTTTTTACTCGGCGCCAGCTATGGCAGTGCGCTGTTTGGCAATATTTATTCAGTCATCAATCCCTGGTATTGCATAAGCGCCGCCATCAACCGCTTCTGCAGGGCCTTTGATCGTGCCCGCGTCAAATGGCCTTCATGGCTAGGCTATTGGCCGGCGCTTTTGCTTTATGGCGTGCTCATTTGGCTTGAGCTTCTCGGCGCCAGTATGCCCTATTCACTTTCTATTACGCTGCTGGCTTATAGCCTATTAAACCTTGTGGCGGTCGCCATTTTCGGTAGCCGCAACTGGTTTCGCTACGGCGAAATATTCAGCGTCTTATTTGCTCTCCTCTCGCGACTTTCGCCACTGGACTATATTGCAACTGACCGAGGGCAAGCTACAAAACATGCTGAGCCCGGCAAGCTACAGCTGCGCTGGCCGCTGGCGCACTTAACCGACTTGCGAGTAGGCCATTGGAGTTTGCTGATCTTTATTTTATTTATGCTGTCGTCTACCGCCTTCGACGGTCTGCATGAAACCACACTATGGAAGCAATGGTTCTGGCTAGATTTGTATCAAAATCTGCTACGCGATTTCAGCAGCAGCAATCCCTTGGCGGCGTTTCCACAAATGCGCCAATGGTTTGTTTACTGGCAAGGATTCTGGTTGTTTGCGTCTGTGACGCTGTATTTGCTCGCCTATTTATTAAGCCTGCAGCTGGGCAAGTGGCTGGCGAATAGTTCGCACAGCATCACCGAACTGGCATTGGGTTTTGCGCCGTCACTGCTACCCATTGCACTGGCATACCACACAGCGCATTACTACACCCTTATTCAAACTCAAGGCATCAAAATTATTAGCCTGATATCAGACCCGCTAGGTCGCGGCGACAATATTTTCGGCACCGCCAACTGGCTGCAGCGCCAGTTTATTCCGGATGCGAATACCGTTTGGCATGTTCAATTAGGCAGTATTTTAATTGGCCACGTTCTCGGCGCACTGGTGGCACACCGCCTCGCGCAGCGTTTGTTTGAAAGTGAACGGAAAGTCATTCTGAGCCAGCTACCGATGCTGGCGCTAATGGTCGGCCTGACCACCAGCGGCTTGTGGATTCTATCGCTACCCCACTGACGCACGACAAACCTGATAAAGCACAGGCATAAAAAAGCCCAGACATGTCTGGGCTTACAAAAAGAAAAGCGTATTTAAGGCGCGAAACTACCTTCCGGTGGTGCCGGCCGCAATATGCCGCCGGGATTAATCACGCCGCCTCGTCCTTGTATAGCCGCACTAGATGCTTCGGTGAGCTCCCACGTCCGCAGATAAGCCTCGGCAGAGTTAAACAGGTGCTTGGTCTGCTGTGCAGGCTTATCACTATCAATTACCACCTCTTCAACAAAGTCGGCGAGCATACCGTAGTGCGCATTGCCGTCCACGTCTTCATGCCACGTGCGCACCACTTCGCCGTCGACATTGGCACTGGTGGGTTGCGAAAAGACAACTGGCTGCACATTGGCAAACCCAGTCAAACTAATGAACGGCTCGCCATCAAACAGGGTGAACGGATAGGTAATGGGATTTTCAGGGTTGTTGCGCGGGCCACTCTGCGCCGACAGACCATTGGTGTCGGTGCCGTAGCCAAAGCCGAATAGTAGTGGCTCCAACCCTTTGGTTGCACGCAGCGCCATTGCCGCGGTGTATATGCCAGCGGTTTCGTCCATATCCCTGCGGAAACCGCCACTTGACCCGTTGCTGGGATATAGGAAGCCGCCGTTAGCCAGCATCCGCGTCGCCTGATCTATAGTGGTGCCACCAAACGTGCCGTGAGTCGAGACAAAGGGGTAAGCCGGCGTCTGCGCTTCAGCCAGTTCTAGGGCCTGGGTTTTCATGCCCATTTCCATGTGATCCCAGTCAAACAGGAATCCCAATTCCATCATTTTACTGTAGGTATACAGGCCTGCCGGCGTCATCCAGCGCGCATTACACTGATTTATGTCCGCCGGATAGCAGGGCGTAGAACCACCGGAACGCCCTCCCTGACCGGTGGGAATACATGGAGGCTGGGGCAAGTAGCTTTGAATAGCGCCGCCGGAGCTGCTCCACAGATAACCACTAAAGCCGGGTGTTACGCCCTCAATCGGACAGTTATAGGTTGTCCACCATTCGCCGGTAGGCAGCTCCGTATTCGGCAGATTGGCTATCAATGACTCAAACTGGGCCTGGTTGGGCTGACCCGAAAACAGGTCTAGCAATCCAGCGATGTCGCCCGAGGGAACACCGCCGCTATTTTCGCGGTTACCTAGGTTAAGAATGAGGCCATCGAAAATACCGTTACCGCCAAAGGCATTGTCAAATTCGTGGATGGAAATAATCTGCCGTACACCCCAGTCTTTAATCCGCTGCATCTGGGTAAGAATCGAGTTGGGCTTGCCCTCTTCCGTGGTGCAGTTGTACTTGTTCTCCAAGAAACCGCTATTATCCGAAGGTTCCTCTTCTGGCCCCAACTGACGCAGCGGGTTGTACTTGACTTTGCAATCAAACAAATTGGAAATTTCTATGCCCAACACCACGGCGATTTTGCCGTCTTCGATAACGCTGCGCGCCTTACTCGGCGTGTGCACTATCTGGAAAAAGCCTTTGCCGGGGCCACCGTATTGCGCGTCGATGTAGTTTTCCATCGCGTACATAGTGCCTGCCTGACGACCCGCATTGTTCATTGAATTACAGTCGCGCAGAGGATCGGAGGTCACGTTACGCTGAAGCTCACAGAGCGTTTCATTGTCGACCAAGTCGTTGACGATCACTCGTAATCCGCCCGCCCAAGCGCGCTCTATCCACTTCCAGTAAATGGCTTCGTGGGTAAGATTGTCCCGCGATGGCCAATCAGTAAAGCTTGGATAGCCGTCAGTGGCATGACCATCAACGTCCTGGGTGAACAGACCGCCGATCAGATCTAAATGACCGGTCTCGCCGTGAGCGCCATCGCAGTTGCCCAAGGCGTGCTCTACACCGAATTTATGGAAGGGATGCCCCCAGTGGCCACCGCCTAAAAATTCAGTTGCGCTGATATGAACATGGGCATCGGCATGGCCCAGCACGCTACCATCTGGTTGTGTGCCTTTGAAGGGTTCGCCGCTAAAATTACTCTGCGCCTCAGGGAAGTTAGCGCAGCCGCTAGTGGTTTCAAAACTAAAACTATCGAGATTGCCATCGGCATTGGCGGCGGTTTTCGCCGCGCCGCTGCCATCGACTATCAGTTCGCTTGCGGTAACATCAGAGCCAATCGTGAAAGCATTTGAACGGACCAGCGGGTCCTGGAATTCTTGCCACAAGGTCACTTGTTCTGCGCTGGGTTCAACATTAATGGCCGGTGTTGCGGGGTAATCCGTTGCATCTCCCACCGCTAATACCGTCCACTCGGCGTTATCAGTCGCCGCTGCAATAGCCACATTCGCTAGATTGCCATTGCCAGCGGCGGCCACTAGCTCTCGGCTAGCACTGTAAATCATGTATTTACCCAATGCCGTGGGCTTCAAGTAAAACGGTTCTGCCCCAGCCACGTCGGCCGCCGAGGCGCGATAACCCTCACCATCAGAGGCGAGATACTGACCACTGGCGTTGTCTTTAATCGCCCAGCAGGCATTGCTCAAATCGTAACGGCTAAGGCGGTTGTCTTCATTGTCGTCAGCGGCGTCGACACATCCGTCGTCGGCCAAGTCAATTTTGCCATCTAGATCATTGTCGATGCCGTCGGCACACTGAGCTGGTGCTACCGGATCGGTTTCATCGTTATCTGCCGCGCTGTCGCAGCCTGGGTCGGCTAAGTCAATTTTGCCATCTGAGTCATTGTCGATGCCGTCCGCACATTGCGCTGCTGGCACTGGATCTGTTTCATCGTTATCTGCCGCGCTGTCACAGCCTGGGTCGGCTAAGTCAATTTTGCCATCTGAGTCATTGTCGATGCCGTCCGCACATTGCGCTGCTGGCACTGGATCTGTTTCATCGTTATCTGCCGCGCTGTCACAGCCTGGGTCGGCTAAGTCAATTTTGCCATCTGAGTCATTGTCGATGCCGTCCGCACATTGCGCTGCTGGCACTGGATCTGTTTCATCGTTATCTGCCGCGCTGTCACAGCCTGGGTCGGCTAAGTCAATTTTGCCATCTGAGTCATTGTCGATGCCGTCGGCACACAGCGCTGCTGGCACTGGATCGGTTTCGTCATTGTCAGCCACGCCATCACAGCCGGGGTCGGCTAAATCGATTTTACCATCCAAGTCATTATCGATGCCGTCGGCACACAGCGCTGCTGGCACCGGATCGGTTTCGTCATTATCGCCTACGCTATCGCAACCGGGGTCAGCCGAATCAACTTTGCCATCGAAGTCATTGTCCACCCCATCAGAGCATTGCGGCGGTGTCACCGGATCAGTTTCGTCGTTGTCACTGGGGCTAGCGCAGCCGGGATCGGCTAAATCAATCTTGCCATCTACGTCATTGTCTATGCCGTCAGAACATTGGCTTGCGGTGACCGGATCGGTTTCGTCATTGTCGCTAATGTTCGCGCAACCGGGGTCGGCCAAATCAATTTTGCCGTCTAGATCATTGTCGGTACCGTCAGCGCATTGCGCCAATGGGGCAGGATCCGTTTCGTCGGTGTCGCTGGCGCTAATGCAACCGGGGTCGGCGGGAAAGTCGATCAAATTGTCACCGTCGTTATCGCGGTTGTCAGAACACGCCGCAAGCGTCGGGTTAGAGCGTGGGGTGGTAGATACGGAATCACCGCCACAGGCCGCCAATAAGAAAGTGATACTGAGCGCAACTAAGGCTCTGGATATATACAACATCGGTGGTGCTCCCATAATTATTCTAGCACTGCGGCGACGGGTCGATACTGACCACAGCGGTTCTCAGGGCATTACTAAGCTATAGCCTAGCACTAGTTTTGCTAAATTGCGGGCGCTAAACGCGGCACAAAATCACATTATAATCACAAAGTGTCATAGCTACACTAACCAGCGCCACTGCCTAAGCAGTATCTAGTAAAAAACCACACTGATCGATAAGGTATTGTGAATAGGCCAGGTGAACTGACGGGCTTGCCGACAAACATAACAGCTCACCTTAGCCGCCATACCCAGACCATTGATTGCAGTACAAAAATTGTCGTGAAGGTACTATTCGACTTAGCCGCAATTGAGGCAACAAACCACATTCACAATTGCTAAAGGCGGTTTCCAAGGATTAGAAACAATGACGAGTATTGATTGCCGACCAATAATTTAGTAGTCGGCTGGGTCGTGGAAGATAATGCCTAGCGGGCTGTCTTGCAAAGCTCATCGCTAGACGCCCTATGACTAAATCGCTTTTGCTGGAATAGCAGACCGCCCAAATGCAACCAAGCCCGCGCCAAACGCGTACATAGTTAAGCCGTATACCATTGACGGAATTGCCATCTCCTGCGAGCCAAGAATTGTGGTCGCCACCAGAATGCCGATAGTACTGTTTTTGATTCCCAGCTCTACCGCGATGGCCACCTGATCACCTTTTGCCACACCCACAAGGCGCGCAATACCAAAGCCAGCGCCGATTCCCAGGATATTAAGAAGTAAACACGCGGGCCCCGCTTGTATCAACAGCTCTAAAAGATGATCGCGCAGGCCGTAGGAGATAATGACGATTAACACCAGCAGTACCACTGCACCAAAGCCATTTAGCGGTTTTTCAGCGCGCAGCGCTAGCCTCGGCGCTTTGGCACGAACGAGCATGCCGATGCCCGTGGGTAGTAAGACAATAATGACTAACATGGTAATCGTGTCGACAACCGGCATTGTGACATCCGCCGACTTACCAAGCTGCCAGCTCAGCGCTTGGTTCACCAACAGAGGTAAGGTCATAATTGTCGCGATGCTAGCAATGGCGGTCACCACTATAGATAAGGCCACATTACCTCTGGCTAAATACGTAATCACATTAGACGTCGCCCCGCCGGGACACGCCGCCAATATCACCAAGCCAACGGCAATCGCCGGCGGTAGCCCTAAGCCCCACGCCACCAAAAATCCCAGCGCAGGTAGTACCACCAACTGCCCAATACTTCCCACTATTGCTGCACGAGGATGCTTGGCCTCCTTTGCAAAATCTCCAAGCGTTAAACCAAGCCCCATGCCAATCATGATAATAAAAAGGGAAACCGGTAGACCGATACTAATAAACAGACTCTGTCCCATCTTTCTTTTGCCTTATTGTTATATAGAGACCTTTGCACGATAGTCATTTTATCCTCTGCCGGCGTCGCCTAAAAGCGCCTACTGTTGGCAAAATCGCACCCAAAGCACTCGCTCCGCTCGCGGGGCGGGCTCTACTCAATCGGTCATTTATAGTTATAAACTCCCTCATTTACCGTCCCCGCTGGTCACTCGCACAAAGTGCGTGATCTCCGCTGCGCTGCGGTTCGTGCGATTTTTCCTTGCCAGAGAACAAAATTCCGGCTCGTGCAAAGGTCTCATATAGAAATTATCTGGACCCTAAGTGTAAAGTGAAACGCCGAGTTTATCTGTTACAAAGGTGCCACACTTGCTTTGTTCGCAGTCGCCTGAGACTTAGCGTTCGCTCTGGCTTATCCAGCTCTGCAGATCAAACCATAAGCGCTCTGCAACATCGGAATCATTTGCCTCTACACTGGCAATCGCTATCTGCATATTGCGATAGTAAGCGCCAGACACTAATTCATCTTTGGGGGCAGTGGCGCAATGAATTTGTGTTTGCGCGCCCTGCTTTGGCGTTTTCATAAAAAAGCGTTCAATCGGCGCTAAGGCGTTTCGCACCGCCGCAATCGAGCCGGTGCCAGCCATCCCCTTGTCCGCCACATTGGTGTATACCGCGCCGGGATGCAGGCAGTAGCTAGCAATACCATCTTTCGCAAAATGCCTATCAACACTGCGTGTTAAATGCACCAGAGCCAGCTTTGACTGCCCATAGGCATTCCAGGAATTATAGGGTCGTCGCGGTTGAATAAACTCGCTATTCAGCCCTCGGCTGTGCAACTGTGACACGACATTCACGATGCGACTGTCACCGGAAGTCGCGGCCGAGGCTTGCAGTAAAGGCAATAGGCGATACGTTAAATGTGCCGAGCCCAAATAATTCACCCGCCATTGAATTTCAAAACCATCGTCGCTTAATGTTGGCGAAGTCCATCTCGACATGAGATCAAGATGAATACCCGCATTATTTATTAGCACATCTAAGGCTAAGCCCGCTGTTTTATAGGCTTGGACAAAGGCTTCAACAGAATCATAGCTCGCCAAATCCAGATCAAAGGCATGAATATGTGGATGATAGGAAGCTGCCAATTGCTGGCGTAGAGCATCGGCAATCACCGCGCTATCCTTGCGCACCGTTACTGATACCACCGCGCCCTGTGCCAAAAGCTGCAAGGCCGTAGCAAAGCCCAATGAGCCTTTGGCACAACCGGTCACAATAAAATGGCGCCCTTGCAAACTGACCGCTTTCGCCATTTTTGCGCCGCTTACAAAGCCCTGTATTTTTCCAAACATGCCCGTCATAATCCCTAGTCATACGCTTAAATTAAGTTATCAAATTCTTTTCGCGATACGCTGCTGCAGTAAATTGTGACCGACATGCCGCTTTCACAGCGTAATCTAGTCAAACACTTGCAAACAAGCAGTCCGTTCGAGCCCATGATTACACAAACCAAAGACAAGCTACTCAATAAGTATCGCAAACGCATCCGCGAGGGCGCCATTAGCAATGCCAAGAAACAACTGGCACTTAGAGGTATCACCGCCGCCGAGCTAGATCCCGATGAGCTGGAAATTCTGGTGCATGACGAGGAAGTGAAGCTGCGGGGAAGGCTTAAGAATTATAGCCTTGCCGCGCTTATTGCGGCATTAACACTGGGCCACTTTTAATGTTGATCCCCTTACTGCGCAGCGGTGTGCTGTATATGATTTGGCGGCGCCATATTAAGCAGCGCGCGCTGGGGATCATCGCGACGGTGCTCTTTGTGCTGGCGGTCAATTTAATTCACTCTGAAGCCCTGGCTTTTTTCAGCGCCACAAATAAATCGACTTTAGCCCCATTCGCTTTCTACTTTCGCTGGCTGGCGTGGCTAGCAGCAGGCCTCAGCTACCTGTGGTTTGTTGAACGCAAAATAGCCAAAACCGCCAAAGCCCAGAGAAATGCCTCCAGTAAAAAAACCCAGCCACAAAGCAAGCCAGAAGCAAAGCCAATTGAACAGCACGATGGTTTCGACAGCTTGCGCCACAACACGCCCTTGCGCTCGCGAGCAGACATTATGCTAGAACGGAAAAAGCGTGATAAGCCAGACTGAACTTAAACACCTCATTACAGATTGGGACGAGCGCGACAAAACCATTCTGGCCATACTCTGCGATCTCGGCGAAAACAACACCGCGACTGATGCTATCGTCGACAAGATACGGTGGATGTACAACTCGCGAACGAGGCACCGTATTACGCGGAATTTTAAGCGCGTAACAAGACAAGATAGTAGTGAAGAAATGCCATGCCCAAGCTACGAGACACTGCTCGCAGGCGCGGCAAAAAAGCTAGGCATTCACAAACACTGCAAGACAGTGGTCGAATACGAACGTTATATTCCTCAAGCTATTATCATTGCGGCACTTGCGAAAATGACCCCAGCGCAGCGAGACCGCTTTTTTAGCGAAGAATTTAATGCGACACCAATGTGGGACGCCGCCGGAATCAAAAGCCGCAACATCACGGGCCTGCGCACGGCGGCAAGCGTATTAGCGCTGGCCAATGCATCTGGCTACGCGGTGTATGCAGGCGCGACCACCGCGCTTGGTTTTGCCACCCACGCCATGGGCATCACCCTGCCCTATGCCGCGTATACCGGATTATCCGCAACCATCGCCCAACTCATTGGCCCACCGGGCTGGCTCGCGCTAGCGACGTATAGCTTTTTTAAAGTTACCGGCACGGACTGGAATAAATTAATGCCGGTGCTGCTGACCATTATCGCCACAAAACATCGCTACGAAATTTTGGCTCGCGGTGACACTCAATAATTCCAGCAAGCTCAATATCGCAGACAGAACTCAGCTAAAAACCCTGTTAATTATCGCGATAGACCTTTGTTTAAGTCTCTGAATAATCCTGCTATCCGCACAATTTCGAGCCATCGCGACAAAGCCCAAACTGTATTCAATCCATAAAATGTCCGCTTTGGCCGACGAATATTAAAACCGAAATGTATTGTGCAAAGACGCGTCGTTGTTGATAAGAGCGAACCGTCAAAAAATCCAAATATGATGGAATATGGTAGGTTTTTATACAGCCTCAACGCCTACCACAGCCGAAAGCAGGACAAAAAGGGGCGTAGCACTGGCTGTCGGACCGCCGGTGACTGTCATGTGCCAGAAACATTTTCCATCCCTGCTAATATTTCAGGTGTTGGACAGGCCTTTTCCTCGAGCAAAAAAGACGGAACCATATTAGCGATGATAGGAATCATTACCGCCCCTAACATTTCCTGATTGGGCTTGCTGGCAACACATTTCGTCTCTCCCGGAGGTAAAGTAATTTCTAGTATGGACGCGGGACTTGCATCGGCCTTTGCTTGGAGAATGTGATTTCCGGAATTTATTTCGATGACTGAATATTGGTCATTTCTCAACTTAAGAAAATACTTATCACCTTCGCCGACATACAGACTCACAGCACCAGCTTGATATGATGACTCCCGATAGACAAGCAGTTGAGAGGTATCATTACCTTCCGTTACCAAAACATAATCTTTTGACAGTGTCGTACAACCTGACAATGCAACTAAACTTAGTATCAATAATTTTTTCATTCGAGCCTCCTATGCTCATTACTCATAACGCCGCACGCAAAATCGCGCTTTAGCACCGCCAGCACGCAGGGCGATGCGGTATTTGATTATTACATGTTGTCATTATTAAACGGGTACTGTTTTAAAACATCTTGCTGATGCCGTTCTTTTCTCTTAATCCATTCAAGGTTAATGGCTTGCAATAGATCTATTTCTTTTGCGAACCACAACCTTCTTGAATCTTCGCCATCTACTTTACGTTCCAATTCCCTGTCTCTGGCTGGCCCACATTACCGGATACCAACCAATAAAGAAGCTGGTCAATATTATTGGTTTTACATCTCTCAAACTCAGAGCCTATTTCAGTGGCCACAAAATGATATTCGCCTCTGACCATTTCTTCATGTGGCGCGCCGGCACGAGTTGCGGAACTAGCGGCTAAAATTAATGCGCAGGCTTGCTGTCACCGCATAACGTTTACCCCAATGCCTCTTACTCATTTTGAATATGTTTGATGCTACTCATAGACACGTAACGCTTGATCTTAGCGGCGATTGAGGCGATGCCTGTTTTTGCGGCAGCTAAAATGGGCAGCGGGTCAAGCGTCGCTTGTAACGATTTGTTAGGTACCAATTTCACCTTGCCTCGATGAACGTGCCTCCTGAAGGATTTTTAAGCCGCCTCGAACCACCACAGTCGCAATAACCGCGCCGACCAGTAGGTCGGGGTATCGGCTACCGAGCATCCAAACTAGCGCACCTGACACTATGACTCCGATATTCACAATCACGTCGTTAGTCGAAAAAATCCATGAAGCACGCATATGCACGCCACCATTTCGATGTTTGGAAATTAGCAGGAGGCAAGTTATGTTGGCGACTAAAGCACCTAGGCCAACTGACATGATTAGGATGCTTTGGGGCTCACTTCCAAGGAAATGGCGCCGCACCACATCAAATAGGACTCCGACTCCCAAAATGATTTGCAGCCAACCGCTAAGCGTCGCGGCCCTGGCTTGTCGGGTAATGCCTTTACCGACGACGTAGAGCGAAATGCCGTAAACGGCTGCGTCCGCCAGCATGTCCAATGAATCTGCGATAAGCCCAGTTGACTGGGCAATAACGCCCAAAACCGCTTCGATTAAGAACATCGCGCCGTTTATTATCAGGAGATAGGTGAGCGTGGTACGCTCCAGCTTTTCTGCTTGTTCGGTGCCACAGTCGCAGTCAGACATTCGGTGCTCCGGAGTGGTTTAGTTTTGCTGCCTAACCCGCCAGATTTTGCGCGCTCGGCGCCTTAGGCGCGTAGCTCATTGACTTATTAGGTATTTCCACTGAGCTACTTTAGCCATTGCTCTACTTTTTTCCTATCAGGTACAGATCCTGAGTGCATCAGCTGGTTATCTACAACTACCGCCGGTGTTTTCATTACGCCGTATTCGAGCATGACTTGGGGGCTCGACTCCTTGACGACGTTAACCTGAACTCCACAATCATTGGCAACCACCTGAATAAGCTCCGCGACCTTGATGCATTTTGAGCAGCCACTCCCAAGCACTTTAATTTCTTTCACAAGCTTCTCCTTAAAATATAGAGGCCATATTTACCAGCCAGCCGACCAGGGTAAATGACATTAGTAAGAGGAAAAAAATAATAGCCAATAATTTCCACGTCATTACCTGTTTCAACAAGATAAATTCTGGAAAACTCGCTGCGACTGTACTCATACAGAATGCCAATGTCGTGCCGACAGGAAGCCCCTTTACGATTAAACTTTCCATCACAGGAATGACACCCGTGGCATTTGAATACAAAGGAATACCCGCCAGGACGGCAACTGGTACAGACCACCACTGGCCACTTCCCAAATTTTCTTCAAACCATGTACCGGGAACAAAGCCATGTAAGGCCGCACCTAATCCAACCCCAACAAACACCCACTTCCATACGCGACTTAAAATATCCAACAATTCGGTCTTGGCAAATTCATGGCGCTCCGAAAATGAAAGTATAGGTCTATGACTGTACTCACCATCTGAAGTTGTCGCCGTCTCATAAGCTTTTAGTGCAAAAGGCTGCAGAAGCTTTTCTGCGTGAATTAGATCAAGAAAGACACCACCTATAATACCGATGAGCATTCCAACCAAGACATAAACAATGGTTATCTCCCAACCAACCAAACTCAATAACAGCAAAACCGCGACTTCATTAATAAGCGGCGAAGTTAAAAGAAATGACATTGTAATACCGACCGGAACACCTGCAGAAGTAAAGCCAAGAAACACCGGTATGCTTGAGCAGGAGCAGAAGGGGGTTATCGCGCCGAATGTCGAGCCCATTAGATACCCAAAGAATTTGTTATTTTTTGCCAAGTAATCACGCACCCTCTCGATATCGAGGGACGCCCTAACAAGAGCAATGACATAAATCATCACGATCAAAAGGAAAAATATCTTTGTTGTATCCTCGACGAAGAAGTGGGCAGCCCCTCCAATCTTAGAGTCTGGCACTAGACCAAACACCCCGTAAACGAGCCAATCAGCTAATTTTGTAAAAATGGATAACATGATATTCCCGATATAGCGTAACGTTTACATAAGGGGAGCGATGTAAGAAGCCTTCCAGTGAGCGACAGCAAAAGACTTCATGTGCTTGTTAGATTTGAAGCACACGCTCCAGACCATCCCAAGAGAATTTGGCTGGAGCATGGGCAAAAGGAGTTTCCGAGCCCAGTTCACTTGACCACTACACACCGCCTTATAGCTCTATACTATTGCTTTGCAGTCTTGCCCTGTTTGATCTATATCAAAGACCACTAAGCGTCGCCTGCTTAATATGATAGTCATCGGGCTGGTGGGATTTTCTAGTACTCACTATGCACCGCCTTATTCATCTGGGAAGCGCTAGGTAGTGAGAAGCTCCTTGTCTTTGCGCAATGCCAGCGCGGTTTTATGTCAGTTTTCTGTGCTGGCGCGGATGTAGTAACAACCACCAAACGATGTAATAACAATCACTAAACGTCGAGAGAGAGATCATGGTCAGTACTACCAGAAAAAATATTGATGCAAATCGTCAAAAAGTAATGCATCGCCTGCGTAGTGAGCACACGTATATCGGTACGTTGCGCGAAGCGATGTCAGTCGAAATTAACAAATTGACTCGTCGCACAGAACCAGATCTTGTGATGTTAAGAGATATGCTGCGTTACTTAATGGAGTATCCAGATGTACATCACCACCCACTAGAGGATCAGTTGTTTGCAAAGCTAGCTACACACCGTGATGGCGTGCGTTCAGAGGTTGTTGAGCTGCTGGCCGAGCATAAAGATTTGGCTCGCGAAAGTGTGCACCTGTATCACAAGTTAGATGCTTTGGTGCTAGGTGATGAAAAATTGCAAAAAAACCTGTTGCGGGCAAGTTTGACAGATTTTTTAGAGCTGTATGGTGAACACGTGCGCCGAGAGGAAACGATTGTTTTTCCTGCCGCTGAGGCGTTGTTAAGTCCTGAGGAGTGGCGCGACATTGCCCGCAAACTGCACACGATAGATGACCCCGTGTTCGGTATGAGCGTGAGTGAACAGTATGCACGGCTGCGCCGGCGAATATCCGAAGGAGTAGACGTTGCGGTAGCAAATGTTGTTATTTCAGAAATACTGGGGCTGTATGCGTTGATTGATGCTTTTGGTGCGGTCTCAGAAGGCGCCGAAGAATTAATGACATTTAATAGCCAGCAGCTTCGCGACTTCAAACGGGAAAATCGTATCTTATTCAGTGATTCTGAGTCTGTGGCGGAGGCCATAAGTAATGCTATAAAAGTGAACCGCAGACTGATTGGGAAAGGTTGGTCGCAGCGCCTCAAAATAGTGAAAAAAACTGCGCGCGCAGCTTATCTGCCGCTGGCGGAGAATGTCGGCGCGATTGCGAATTACAACGTTCGTGGGTAGTTAATACAAGGGCTAATTTATTAAGACAATGACTCCAAATTTCAATAAGCCAAGTCACTCCCCAGTGTGTTAATCAGGATAACTCTACTGTTCGAAGGCCAAAACAGTGACTGATCGCGAATGCTTTTCGGCCATCTCATGGGTAAACAGCTGGCCAAGTTATCGGTAAGGCAATCGGCTGAAATGAAAGGGCATGGCGTATATCAAACATTTTTTGTCAATTTATGATTCAAATTCGCGGTCAGTCTATGGGTGAATCAGCAAAATTCGGTTGCCACATGGGAATCAGAAATTAACAGATGTAAGAAGAGAGACTCGATCTAAAGGAAGGTTTACGCTGCACCAAGGGTCGGCACTGCTCCAGAATAAATGCCGTTCCTACCATGTCGTTTCGCATGGTACATATATTGATCCGCAGCTTCTATCAGCTGCTTACCATTGACGGCACTACCCCAGTCACTGGTGACGCCGATGCTAATAGGAATATCCAACTTAGTGCCTTTATAGCTAAACGGTCTTGAGATGGTTTTTTTCAATTTTTCAGCAACCGCGACCACTTGTTCATTTGAAACAACACCGGTAATCACGACAACAAACTCATCACCGCCGACTCGCGCAATCAAATCTTCTTCGCGCAGCATAGACCGAGCCCTTGCAACAACCTCAACAAGAATGGCATCTCCGGTAGCATGACCGTAGGTATCATTCACGTGCTTAAAGTTGTCGAGATCAATGAATACTACTCCCACGCTCTCATTGACACGCCGCCCTTTAAAAAGCGCGTACTCAAGCCTGTCTTCCAGCACATGAGGCCGCAGAGCTCCCGTTAGCGAATCTAAATTAGCCATTTTATACAACTCAGCTTGGGTCGCGGCTATCTCTTTAGCCAAACTCGTCACCACACTGGAAAGCCGACCGAAGGACGTAAATATGATAATAGGTAGCCATACAGCCACCACTAAATACGCTCCCCATGTGGTCATCGAATGCATATACGTATCGACACTAACGGAGGGGCTGAGTTGAAGTGTTCCAGACATGAAACCATAGGCGACCAGGCAGGTAACAGTCATTGCAGCGCACGCCAGTATTACCCCCACTCGGCAGGAATACAGCATTCCGCCCAGCAAGGCACTGGTGGCTAACCACCACGTCCCGGCACCAAGCATGCCAAAATTAAATAATCCGACTACGCCGATACACCACATCAGCAATATCAGCGACCAAAATTTAAATTGGTAAGACGTTTTTTTCGCGGACGCCCAAAGGAAAACGGCATAGGCGCCAATAATAAGATGTGCGCTATACATTGGCAGCCAGCCGGTAAGCACAGAGCGCAGGGCAGAAAGCGGTCCACCGACTGCACCAACCACTGCAAAGCAGAACAAAATTTGATTTAGCGCTTTGCATCGCGCATTCTCGATGACGACATACGGGTCGATTGGTTTGATGCTATTTATCATGCCCGGTGATCGCACTTTAACAGGGTGTAGGCCTTTTGATCGTATCCGAAAAACCTGAACACGTAGCTAGGTGTTTACCCTTACTTTATGCCCCAAACAGCGCAGCAAATTCACAACAATATGACAATGTCACCGAAGGCAGGAAAAGTGCTTGGGGAAATTAGCACCGATCGTCATCCAAAAGGTTTTTGATTAAGTCGGTAATAATTTTCACGCTCGCGGACTTACTCATTGCTTGACTGACATGGAGCCTATGCCAGAAGTCAAAAGACGCAATCGCATCTATTGCCTCACGTGTAGCTGCCGATACTTCCTTTAATTCGGGCAGCCAATTATCCAAGTCTATCCTCAATTTTTGTTGATTTTCATCGTAGCATTTTGTCAGTGTTGGCGAGCGCCAAAGCAAGGCACGCGTTGCCAGCATAACCGGCGACAAGGTGGTGTAGGCATTTGCGTGCCGCTCTATCGCATGCTGCAAGCGGGTATCTAGTGTGCCGCTCCGATCTCCACCACGGAACAAATCTAAATAATGCTCCCGAATCTGCGCATCCAGTTCATTGTAAAGCTGCTCCATCTCTGAAAAATGTCTAAAGACGGTACGTATCGCAATATTAGCGCGGTCCGCCACTTGCTGCGCGGTCGGGATTAACACCCCCTCGTTAATTAAATCCAGCATCGCCTCGATAATGAGCTGCCGGCTGCGCCTGCTGCGTTGAACGCGACCATCGGCAGCTCCCTTTTTAGTCGGTGATTGCGTTTCATCCATAATTATCAAAACCGTAAAGCACTATTATCAATTTACAAGTGAGGCTGGCAGCGGCTCCAAGAAAGCAAAACAACACTGCGTTTACAAAATTACTTTTGCAGCATATTCCGCGCTGAATCTTTGAATTTCTCTGCCGCCGTATCATCCAGATCATCCAATAAGTTACCCAGGCTGAAAGGAACTTCAATGCCTTTTTCCATACCGGGCTGACTTTTCATTACCTGTAACCAGCGCGCTAAATTATCTAATCCCTCAACAGAGACTCCCGACCATTTATAGGTTCTCACCCAACACCAATTTGCAATATCTGCAATTGAATAGTCATCCGCCAACCATTCATGGTGCGCCAAATGACCATCCAACACTTCAAACAGGCGGCGGCATTCATTTTGATAGCGATCGATAGCGGGCTGTATTTTTTCTGGGAAGTAGCGATGAAAAACATTCGCCTGCCCCATCATTGGCCCCACCCCGCCCATTTGAAACATCAGCCACTGAATAACTTTTGAGCGCCCCTTGGCGTCACTAGGCATTAACTTGCCGGTCATTTCCGCCAAGTAAATCATGATAGCGCCCGACTCAAACACGGCAAAATTATCGTTGTCACGATCAACAATGGCGGGAATACGCCCATTGGGATTCAAGGCTAAAAACGCCGGTTTTTTCTGCTCGCCTGCGCCGATGTCAACGTAATGAGTTTCATACGCTAAACCCAAAGCCTCTAAGGTACAGGATGCTTTATGGCCGTTAGGCGTCGGTGCGGTATACAAATCGATCATGTTTATCTCCCGATGAGTCAATGTCAAAAGCCATACCGGCTATTATTAAATTTATTATCTAAACATTATACGAAGTGACTCCTTGCAAATCCTGCCAGTCACATCGCTTATTTATATCGTTGCCAAGGGCCAAACTCACTTGAATTGCGAGCCAAATTATATTGACATATACTATGACAAAAAAATGCTGACAAACATAGCATTGCGGTAAATAATACCCACAGCTGGCATCAGCCTTACCGGCGCCGGCTGTAAATTTAAATAAAAACAATGAGATGGACAACGTATACCGATGCTTAAACTACTGCGTATTATCGTGGCATTGCCTGCCATACTCTTTCTTATCATTGGCCTGCAGTGGGCAGTCGATCCTGCCGCCGCCGCAGAAAGCTTAGGAATGCCCCTGCTAGACGGCCTCGGACGCAGTTCACAGATGGCCGATACTGGCGCCCTGTTTATCGCAATGGGTCTGATGATACTAAGCGGATTGCTTACCGGAACAAAAACATGGTTTTACGCCCCCGCGCTGATGCTTTTCCTGGCAGCCGCACTTCGTCTTATTGCATGGCTAATCCATGGCGCGGCCTTCGCCCCTGATTTGATCGCCGTCGAAATAGTCGTTGGCAGCTTGCTACTTATTTCATCGCATAAATTGGCCGACAAACAGTGAAGCTATTACCCCAAGCGGTATGCATCACGCTGCTAGCGACGCTCTTTAACCTTGCCCACGCCGAAGTGGCAAGACCAAATATCGTACTCATACTCGCGGATGACCTCGGCTTCAGTGACATTGCGTCCTACGGCAGTGAGATTCAAACTCCGTCATTGGATGCCTTAGCGGCGAATGGGATCAGCTTCACCAATTATCATACTGCGGCGAGCTGCGCGCCCACCCGGGCCATGTTGCTCACCGGCGTAGACAGCCATAGAAATGGGGTTCCCAATATCCCCGAGAGCATTCCGCCCGCGCATCAAGTCCACGAAAATTACCGCGGCGTGCTAAGCCGCGATGTAGTAACCGTAGCCAGTCTATTGCAGAACGCCGGCTACCATACCTATATGGCTGGCAAGTGGCACTTGGGTAAAGCCCGTGACGAACTCCCGTATCGGCGCGGATTTTCTCGTACCATTACCCTCGCTGATACCGGTGCCGACAACTGGGAACAAAAGCCATACATCCCCATTTACGAAAAGGCCAATTGGTTTGCGGATGGCGAGGAAACAACGCTACCTGAGGATTTCTATTCGTCAGAGTTTCTAATCGATAAAACCATTGAGTTCATCGACTCTAATTCAGACTCCCAACCGTTCTTTGCCTATATTCCTTTTCAGGCCGTTCACATTCCAGTACAAGCGCCAAAGGAGTTTACAGACAAATACCTCGATACCTATCAGCAGGGCTGGACCGCGCTGAGAGAACAGCGCCAAAAAAGAAGCAAGGAGCTTGGCATTATCCCGGCCAATGCCGAAATGCAAACCATGAGCAGCACCCATGACTGGGACAGCCTCAGCGCAGAAGAAAAACGCTTTCATGCCAAGCGCATGGCCGTTTACGCCGGCATGGTCGACGCGATGGATCACCATATCGGTCGCTTAGTTGCCCACCTTAAAGCAACGGGCCGCTACGACAATACCATTTTTATATTCTCATCAGATAACGGCAGCGAAGCTACCGGTGGCGACAATCCACGCAGCTTATTAAACCGTCTCGGCTTGAGAATGCAAGGCTACACCAATGACTACGACACCTTGGGCAGCAAAGGTAGCTTTAATACTATTGGTCCCAGCTTTGCCAGTGCAGCGGCTTCGCCGCTTGCCTACTACAAATTTTACGCAGGCGAAGGCGGCATGCGCGTTCCGCTCATCATTGCAGGAAAGCCCATTAGCGACAAAGCACAGCGGAGCAATGCATTTACCTTCGTAACCGATATCACGCCCACCATACTTGAATTCACCTCAACGCCCGCACCGACGGAGTTCTTTGGTGGTCGGCGCATCGTCCCCATGATTGGCCGCAGCCTGGCAGCACTAAGCCGTGGCGAGGTTGAGCAGGTATATACCGAATCTGACTATATTGGCTATGAGCTGGGCGGCAACGCGGCACTGTTTCAAGGACCATATAAGATAGTTAAAAACCGGGGGCCGGTTGGCGATAGCGAATGGCATTTGTTTAATATCGTCGACGACCCCGGCGAAACAAATGATCTACGGGAGGCAATGCCAGACAAGTTGGACGACCTACTGGAGCACTATAATCAATACGCCGCCGAAAACGGCGTCCTGGAGGTTCCCGCCAGTTTCAATGGTACGACCCAGGTTGCCATCAATGGTATCCGTGATCGTTTTGGTAAACAGCTTTTAGTGCTGCTATTAACGAGCATTATTTGCGGCGTTTTTTACATTTTATATCGAAGAAAATAGAACTGAATGTCAGTAGTGGCGTAGCGACAATGAAGCAATAGCGACCAATATAGCAATTTCATACTTAGGAGCACTTATGATTGTATTACATGGCAACTCCGTATCTCCCTTCGTTCGCAAGGTGCTTGTCGCCTTGGCGATAAAAGGAATCGATTTTGAACAAGTACAGCAAATGCCGTATTCGGGCGATGCCGAATACAAAAAAATTAGCCCTTTAGGTAAGATTCCTGCACTACAAGATGGCGATCTCAACCTTTGCGATTCGACCGTCATTTGTGAGTATCTCGAAGACAGCTATCCTGACAACCCGATCTACCCAACAGATCCAAAGCAGAAAGCGAAAGCGCGCTGGGTTGAGGAACTAGCGGGCAGTAGAGTCACCGAACTTGCCGCCGGTATTTTTTTCCAGCGCTTTATGCGCCCCATGTTTTTAAATCAAGAGACCGACGAGGCCCTGGTTCAAAAAATTATAGAAAAACAACTGCCACCGATCCTGGACTACGTTGAAACGCTGATACCGAAAGAGGGCTTTATATTCGGCGATTTCAGCATGGCCGACATTAGCATCATCAGCCCATTTATAAATGCGGGATACGCCAATTACCAGATCGACGCAGCACGCTGGCCCCTATTCGCTGCGCTCATCAAACGGGTCAAAAGTCACCCCGTAGTCGCACCCCTGCTTGCAGCAGAAGCGGCAATACTTGGCCTTTGAGCTTGTGATGTGCAGCGCTTTACAGACTGAGTTGCTGCACATGCCAGACAATGCCCAGCCTGCAAATAGCGCGGCCGCGAGCAAACCCACTAGAGCTAACAAGGAGAATTAATAATGCCCTTCACAAGCAAGGAAATAGACGCACTTATTAGCGAGCTGGGTCTACACGATTCTGGAAACCTCGGTCCCACCGCAAGCCAAATCAGATCGCTATTAGCTGAAGATCTCGGCGGGCCGCTGCAGTTTGTTAATTTTTTAGCCTTTCATGATGTCGCGCAATACAAAAACAGCGATGATTCAACTATGGTAAGCGGAGAGGAAGCCTACAACCGCTACGGCGCAGTGGCGATCCAGCATGTTACGGAAGGCGGCGGCAGCCTGTTTGCGCTAAACACGGTTGAGCAAACCCTTATCGGCGCCGATGACGAATGGCAGCAGATAATTATTGTGCAATACCCCAATGTCGATGTATTCATCAATATGCTGCGCTCGCCGAGCTACCACGCGGCACTACATCATCGCAACGCGGGCCTGAAAGCCACCAAACTAATAGTAACTCGTCCACTGCTGGTATAGCGATAAGCCGAATAGGATGCGCCGTCGACATTACAGCTTCGCTGTCGACACCCAAAACATTTCATAACAGAGTGTATTTATGAGTTTTCTGGCACCTTATGTTTTGAATTTAATATGCAGCGAAGGCTTGCAAAACTGGCAGCGCGGCCTCGGGGAATGGCGTCGAAAAAAGTCGGGCAAGCCGCATACCGTGACGGTATTTTTGCGGATAAACGATCCCTATAGCTATATCTTGCTTCAGGTACTAGAAAGACTTTCTCAGCGTTACAACATCGAATTTGATTTTAGAACCATCCTGCAACTGCAAGAAGCTATGTATCCCGCACCAGCGCTTTGGGAAAAAAATGCCTTCGCCGACAGCGCCTACCTTGCAAACATATACTCGCTGGATTTTCCCCGCAGCGGACCGGTGTCGACCATTAAACGAAACCAAAGCGCAACCGCACAACTTTTACACGCCGAACTACAAGGCGATTATTTGCAGCGCGCCCTAGCCATTTTTACGGCGTATTGGGCCGACAATATTGAACTGCTAGACACGCTAATAGATCCGCGCATCGCCCGCAATACAGAGTGCTATCGACACCACTTGCTTGCCAACGAATCGCTCCTTAAAAGCAAAGGCCACTATCTGACTGCCATGCTGCACTATGGTGAAAAGCCAGGCGGCGAGTGGTACTGGGGCCTCAGTCGTCTCGAATTTTTGGAGCAGCGCCTGGCGGCCATCGATGCGATCAAGAACCACGACATTGCCGCGATAAGCCAGGCACCACCTGTTCGGAATAACGCCCTCAGCGGCACAAATACATCAGACACACCTATTATTATTTACTGGTCAGCACGAAGCCCGTATTCCTATCTCGGTCTAGTGAGAGCAAGAGAACTGTCTGAGCACTATGGCCTGGACTTAATCGTAAAACCGGTTTTGCCAATGGTGATGCGGCGTATGCAAGTACCCCAAACCAAGGGCATGTATATTTTTAAAGACACCAAACGCGAAGCCAAAAAATATGGCATCGACTTTGGATTTTCCGCCGATCCCTTGGGCGCTGGCGTAGAACGCTGCTACGCCCTGTTCGATTACGCCGTGTCGCAGGGACGAGGGAACCGTTACCTCGAAACCTTTGCTCGCAGTGTTTGGGCAGAGGGTATCGACGCCGCCAGTGATTCGGGAATGAAAAAAATAGTGACTGCCGCCGGACTTGATTGGTCCATCGCCAAACCACTTTTACAAAATGATCATTGGCGTGAATGGGCCCAGGAAAATCTACTGGACATGTATGACAATGGTTTATGGGGCGTACCCAGCTTTCGCTACGGACAACTTTGTACCTTCGGCCAAGACCGGCTTGACCGCTTGGAACAGGCTATTAGCGAAGAGCGAACTGGACACAAAATCTAGCCCGCATTCTTCGCGCTAATTTGGCCAGTAAATATATTCGTCGCCCTCTACAAATTTTTCTGCCCGAGTTTTATCGACTGCGACCGGTGCCTCTAGTGTGTAGGGATAAATTGGCTCGCGCCCCGATGCGGCATGCTCAGCCAATAATTCTTTTAATCTTGCCACCAGTTCTGGACGCGACGCGGCCAGATTGTGTTGCTCGGTAGGGTCTTCGGCAAGATTGTATAACCAGTCTTTCCTGGGCCGCTCAGATACGTGCAGCTTCCAGTCACCGTCGCGCACCACGCGATAATAGCCACTTTGCCAAAACAGGGTCTTATGAGGTGCGGACTGTAATTCACTGCCCTGCGCCCAAGGCATAATGTCTCGACCATCTACAACCAAGTCGTCAGGCAGACTGGCACCACTGGCGGCACTAAGGGTAGGCATAATATCAATGTGATTAACCGGCGCGTTTACCTGCGAGCCCGCCGGTATTTTTGCAGGCCAGCGCATAAATAGCGGCACGCGAATGCCACCTTCAAACATGGTGATTTTCCAGCCCCGATACGGCGCGTTTATTTTAGGTAAGCCAAGGTATCCCGCGCCGCCATTATCGCTGGTGAAAACAACAATCGTATTTTCGGCGAGACCCTCTTCTTCCAAGCTGTCCATGATACGACCGACACTGCGATCCATAGCACGCACCATTGCTGCGTAAACTCGCAGACGATGAGGTTTTATATCGCCCACCGCCTCGTAATCCTCCCTCGTAGCTTGCAGTGGCGTGTGCACCCCCCAGTGCGCCAAATATAAAAAGAACGGTCTATTCTTATTGGCCTTGATGACTTTTATCGATTCATCGGTCCAATAGTCCGACAGGTATCCCGCCGGCCGAAACCGATCATCACCGCTATTATTAAAGGATGCCGCATACTGCATTTTTGCCCACTCGAATTTATCGATGGGGTCGAAATCCAACTTTGCGTTGACGACATTGGGGTCATCTTCCGGTAAATGCATACCGCTTGCCATAAACAAGCTTTCATCGAAACCCTGGGCGTTTGGTGTTGACGCCGCTCCCCGTCCTAAATGCCATTTACCAATATGGACGGTGTGGTAACCGCGCTCTTTTAAGACTTCTGCAATAGTAATTTCTGAACCTGGCAGGCCCTTATCTTCATAACTCAATCCACTGGCATCCGCTTCGCGGTTATAAAATGCCGGTGGCAAACCGTTATTAACGCTGTTCGCAATTTGTACCACCGCCGATCCCATACCATTGGGTAGCGGTGTAAATTCAAAGCCGGTTCGGGTCGGGTAGCGACCGGTCATAATCATTGCCCGAGACGCCGCACAAATTGGCGCCCCCGCATAGGATTGATTAAATACCGCGCCACCAGCAGCGAGACGATCTATGCTCGGTGTCTGCACTCGGCCGTCGGCAACACCGCCACCAAAGCTTGAGATATCATTTATGCCTAAATCGTCAGCCAAAATAACAATAATGTTCGGGGGAGCTGGCGCATCACTCGATGCCGCAACAGCCGGCCCCTGCTGCCAGTCAATCTGACGATTAGGGCCTACCGGCACCTCTCGTGCAGCTTTAAACTTAACGAGGGCAAGCATTACGTCGACGCGATTTAACCACAAACCACTGCCGGTAAAAATGACTGCGACAAGAAGGCCCAGCAATACTTTCATTTTCACGATCTATCCCTTTTTATTATATTTATTCCGCCACAAAAACTAATGTCACACATAATGACATTTAAATCAAGAAAGGAGATCAGCGCTAAACAAATCGCAGAAATATCCCATATATTGCGAGTAAAACAGCGGAATCACGAAATATATACACCCTGTAAAAAATGACCCTGGCGAGACCGAAATACGGTAGTATTGGCCCCACAACAAATTTGCGCACAAACACCCATAATGAGAATATTTTCCACCCTGGCGCTACTGCTATTTTTAACAAGTTTCGCTTCCGGCAGTTTCGCCGATGACAGCCAGTGCCTGAATTGCCACGCAGCGCAAGCAACAGCTTGGCAGCAATCTGATCATTACAAATCGATGCAAATTGCCGAGGCAGAAACTGTGCTTGGCCGTTTTGATGGCAGTGGTGCAAGCTATAATCAGGACACGTTTTCCTTCTATCGCGAAAGCGGAAAATATCTGGTCGCGATTAGTCATGCAGGCCAGCAAGCGACACGCTATGAAATTAAGTACACCTTTGGCTTTTATCCACTACAGCAGTATCTCGCACAACTTCCGCAGGGAAAATTTCAAGCTCTACCTGTTGCCTGGGATAGCCGGACCAAAGCAGAAGGTGGTCAGCGCTGGTACGCGTTGACGTCTGATTTAGAGTGGGATCACTTCGCTTACACTTGGAATACCAGCTGCGCAGAGTGCCATTCAACTCAATTTCAAAAAGCTTACGATGTGGAAAGCGCGTCGTTTAAAAGTCACTTCCAGGAAATAAATGTCAGCTGCACAGCCTGTCACGGCGATGCCAGCGGACACACGGCCTGGCTCAAAAATGGGCAACAAAAGCAGGCTCACGCAGGCTTTAGCCACTCGCTAAATGAATCGGGAACGTGGACAAGAACCCTTGGTCAGCGAATAGCTAAGCGCGAAACACCACCGCTGGGAACCCAATTATCCAGCTGCGCACAATGCCACGCTCATCGCACGATTATCGAACCCTGGTCGCTGGACAAATCCATGCTCGACCACATCCAGCTCTCACTGATTTCACCGCCGCTTTACCACCCTGACGGACAGATAAAGGAAGAGGTCTTCGTCAGCGGCTCATTTTTGCAAAGTAAAATGCACGCCGCCGGCGTCGTCTGCAGTAATTGTCACAACCCGCACACGTCGAAACTCAAGGCCGAGGGAAATGCCCTGTGTAGCCAATGCCATGCGCCGGAGGTATTCGACACCAAAAAGCACAGCCTACACGATAGTCAAAATGCGGGAAGTTTGTGCGTTAACTGCCATATGCCCGCCACAACCTATATGGGTGTCGATGCTCGACGCGACCATCGATTCGGTATTCCAAACCCACAAAATACCATTGATCACGGTACTCCCAATGCGTGCAACCAGTGTCATTCAGATGAAAGCCCTGAATGGGCGCTAGAGAAAATATCTGCGGGTTTCCAAAGTAAAAATATTGATCCGCACACCGATATGTTTGCAGCACTAGATGAGCAGCCTTGGTTAAGCAGCAACGATCTAAGCAATCTACTCAGCAAGGATAGACTCACCGATATCATTTACGCCTCGGCACTTACTCGCCTCAACACCGCAACAGAAAGTGCCGCTTTCCAACTTGTTATTAGCAATCTAAAAAATACAGCCCCGCTGCGAAGATTGGGCGCGGTAAGAGCCCTTGAAGTACTGCCACAGGATCAGCGCACAAATTATTTAAAAGACTTAATTCACGACCCAAGCAAATCCGTGCGCATGGCTGTCGCCCGACTTTTGGCGGGCTCCCTAAGCAATCCGGCACTGAGCGACGGTCAAAAATCTGATCTAGATAATTTACTAAAAGAATACCAAAACTCACTGCGAATCAACGAAGACAACCCGGGCGTACAATTAGCGCTGGGCGAGCTATACCAGGGACGCGGTCACAATGAACAAGCGAAACTTGCGTATAAGCGCGCCATTGCCATCGACGATCAATACAGCCCCGCCTATATCAATCTTGCCGACTTACACCGACGAATGGGGGACGATAAAACGGCGCTCGGCAGTCTTATCCACGCCAGTCAGATAGTACCTGAAGATAGCTCCCTACTTTATGCCCTGTCACTCGCCTACTTTCGTCATCAACAATACGATAAAGGTATAAGCAGCTTACGCCTCGCTCATGACCTGGCACCAAGTAATAGCGACATTAGCTATGTATATGCTGTTGCGCTAGAGAGTGTTGGCAAACCCCAGCAAGCGCTGACAATTTTACAGACTTACCTCCACAGTTTTCCGAGCAATGTACAGATATTGGAGTTAAGCGCCCGCTACCATTTAAAATACCGACACACCGAACAAGCGCTACGCGAAATTGAAGCCTGGTTAATCCTTAGCCCCAATTCAGACAATGCGAAAGCGCTTTACCAACAAGCACAACGCTTGGATCAACGCGAAAATAACGAGTAAGGAAGGATCATGGCTCGACCTTATATGAATAAAATCGCGCGCCGGCAAATGCTGCTAGATACCGCGTCGGGCATTGTTGACGAATACGGTTGGAACACGCTCAGCATGATATCCCTTGCCGAACACGGCGGGGTGAGTCGGCAGTTGGTGTATCAAAATTTTGACTCCATCAACACCCTCACGGAACAGACCGCGTCCTATATGTTTGAGGAGCTCTATACCGAAATTCAGGATGTCTTGCGCAAGCACAGCGATGACATTGTTGTTGCCATTACCAAGGCCCAACACGTTTTATTTAGCTTTCCCGAGGGGCGAGTACAAGCGCTGTGGGCACTGCTGGCCGACAACACCTCGCACAACACGCCGTTTAGCGCGGTTAGTCGTCGATACAGAAAACTCATTTCCGATCTGTATACACCGATTATTTCACGGACAATGAATATCGATACCCAGCACGCGGGCCAAGTCGCCTGGCTGTTAATGATGTCGTTCTGGGGAGGCCAGCAACTCATTCACGACAAGACCATTAGCAAAACCAAGTCGCTGGAATTAATACAATGGTATATCGAGCGCCTTGTGGCGGGTTGCAAAGCGAGCGAGGCGTAACGCTAACATCAGCGCGGCCTTGCTCACAATAAACAGATAATTAATAAGAGCTGTCTTAGTAGGTATACCGCGCCGTTATTCCCACCGTGCGCTGCGGCAATGTAAAGGCTTGATAAGACCCCTCTGGCGAGCCCACTCGCTCATCAACCACGGTGTGAATATTCGCCGGTGCCACCTGATTTATAATCACCTCATCGGTGATATTTTTGCCCCATACCGCAAAGTCCAAGCTTTCATTACGCCAGCCAAAACGCAGATTTGTAACATTGGATGCGGGCATATCAAATTGCGGATCGAGTGACGAGCTCGCGTTAGCGGAACTTGAGTACACATGATCTAGGCGAGAATATAAGTCGCCACCGGAAAAGGGCCTGCGCCAATTCAAGGCAATATTGGCTTTAAATTTTGTGCCCGAAGGTAGCCCCTCACCGCTCAGATCGCACTGACCAGCATCATTATCTGGACTGCGTCCGTAAAAGCATTGGCCACCGGTGTACTTGTCATAAAGCGTGTCGATATAGGCGAGATTAAAGGTAGCCATCATATTTTCGGTCAAAATCATCGTCGAATCGATTTCGATACCATCGACCGTTACCAACTCCGCGTTGTTAACAATAAAGACTAAACCCGCGTAACTCGCATTTTGAAAATCTTTATATTCGGTGTGAAAAATGGAGGCGTTGACCCGCGCGCGACGATCGAGAAACTCGGTTTTTGCACCCAGTTCAAGGTTAATGACATTCTCTTCATCAAAGGGACGCAACTCGTCAGTAGACGTGCCATTCTGCAAACTAAAGCCACCGGATTTAAATCCTGACGACAGCGAACCGTAGAACATGGTGTCACTGCTGAGAAAATAACTCGCAGACAGGGAGCCAGTAACGGCCTCAAACGCATCTTTTTGGTCGAAGTCATTACCGTCTGGCGTTACCTGACACAACAAGTTTGTATTCAACGGAGGCACGCAACCTAAAGGTGACAATTGCGTGGTCTGGGTGACGACGCCATGCTTGTCTTCATAGGAATAGCGAATCCCTACAGCACCCTTCCATTTCTCATTAAACTCATAATCAAACTTGGCGAATACGCCAATATTACTGGTGTCTTGAGTAATGTAGTAATCGCCGCGATCCCCCTCCACACCAAAGGCGGGAATAACCAGCGGCAATAAATTTAAAGGCAAAGCCCCTCGGGAAATGAGTTCATCGACAATGGCATCACCGTAGGCTTCAACATCTTCAGTGGCAATAAATTCGGGCAGCGATTTATCGCCGCGAATAAACTCATTGCTAAAGTAATACCCGCCAAACAACCAATTGAAATCATTGCCGCCATCAGAGGCGATACGAAATTCTTGAGAATAAGAACTGCCGCGCTGCCTGTCGTTAAAGTCCGCCACCTTCAAACTACTTTGCTCTACATCGCCGACAAAATTAAGCCCGTCATAGTCGTCGTAACTGCTTATCGAGGTAAGGCTATAGCCATCACCGAGATAGCTAATATTCAAAATAATGTCGTTTGAATCGCCCTTGTAAAAGCTCTCATCCGCGTATTCTATGAGTCGGTCACTCGGGTCATTTGGAATCGTAACACTTCCACCCGCATTGCGAACGATGCGCTGACTCGCCTCGCTCAAGAAAACATCACCCGTTAAGGTATTCATATCTTTCTCAGCGTAGCCCATTATCAGTCTTGCACTGAGCGCATCTGAAAAGTCTGCCCTAAGTTGTCCGCGAACGGCATAGCTGTTTAAGTCGTCGGCTCCTGGACCGGCGACGTTGTCGATAAGTTCGCCGCGGCGAGAATCAACAAAACTCAGGCGACCACTCAGCCAATTGTTAAGCGGCCCACTCACATAGGATTTAACTTGTCTGAGTTCATCGCTGCCGAGATTGACCTCAAACATTGCTTCAAGCTGCTCAGTTGGCCCCTGAGTCTGCACACTGATGACACCGGCCGTCACGTTTTTACCGTGTAAAGTACTTTGCGGCCCCTTCAAGACCTCAACAGAACTGACGTCAACTAAATCGCCAATACCAATACCCGATCGGGCGCGGAAGGCACCGTCAATAAACAGGCCAGTGGCTGGCTCAAAGTTAGGAATATTACCGGCGTTGCCAATATTGCGAATTCGAAAAGTAGTGGCCAAAGGGCTGATATTAGTCAGGACGATAAGTGAGGGGACTTGCGCGGCGATGTCACCAATATCATTAAAGCCCATATCGGTGAGCTGATCCGCAGTAATCGCGGATACCGATACCGGCACCGTCTGCATATCTTCTTGACGCTTTTGGGCGGTAACAATGACCTCCTCTAGCTGAGCCGCATAAAGCGGAGTAGAAAATACCGCAGCGGCGATAGCTGACGCACAGAAATTCTGTTTCTTCTTTTTATTAATTTTCATTTTTTACACCAGACGAGGTCTGAAAGAGCGCTAGTTCACAACCACTATAGCAATAAGCACGCACTTGTTGATTATTATTGTCATGAATCTATCAAAAAATTTACACGGCGTAAACTTTTAAATATGATGAGCGGCAAGCCTTAAAATTTACCAATGACCTAGAAAGATAATAACCAGCAGGATTCTGAGATGGCTAAAAAACTGACACTCCTCCTATCTGTCATTGCCCTGTCGGGCTGTATTCCACCCGAACTGGCTAACCGCATAATGGAAAAAGGCATCGAACAACGGATGTCGAGCAATACCATGAAGCAACTCGACGACGGTCTGCATTTTGCCCTCTGCGGTGCCGGTGGCCCGATGCCTGCGCCAAAGGCATCCGGCCCCTGCGCTATGGTAATCGCCGGCCAGCGACTGTTTGTAGTCGATGCGGGTACCGACGGTGTGCGCAATATCATGCGCATGGGCTATCAGGTCGGCGACATAGAAGCGGTGTTTCTAACTCACTTTCACTCAGACCATATCGATGGTCTGGGCGAAATGGGCACCCTGCGCTGGGCTGGCGGTGCGAATACCTCGCCGCTAACGGTGTTTGGGCCCCAAGGGGTAGAGAGCGTGGTCAATGGTTTTAATATGGCCTACAGCCACGACTTCAGCTATCGCCACGCACATCACGGCGACGTTGTTGCCCCCACCAGCGGCGCGGGACTTACCGCCCAGCCATTCACCCAACCCCAGCAAGGCGAACTAGCCGTGCTGCTCCAAGACGACGATTTGCGTATTGAAGCGCTGGCCGTTGATCACGCCCCAGTCGCCCCCTCGGTCGCATATCGCTTTAGCTACAAGGGTCGCTCTCTACTCATCAGTGGCGACACGGTGAAGTCTGCCAATATTCAAAAGTTTGCCCAGGGCGTGGATTTACTTGTTCACGAAGCCTTGGCACCTAACCTCGTCACCCTAATGAACAAAGTCGCGAAAGAAACCGGCAACATCGTTGCGGAGCACATAGCACACGATATTCTCGATTATCACGCCAGCCCCGTAGAGGCTGCGGAAACCGCCCGCGACGCCGGTGTCGGCCACCTTGTGTATTACCACATTGTTCCGCCGTTAGTGATACCAGGACAAAAAGCGCTCTTTCTCAATGGCGCGGACAAAATCTTCAAAAATTACACGATTGGCGAAGATGGGGTGGCGTTTAGCCTGCCAAGTGGCTCCAGGGAAATCATTCAAACTAGTAAGAGCTTATAAGATAATTTTACAGGACGCCGGCTGTTATGGGCGTGACCGCTAGTGAGCGCGACCTGCCGAGGCGCTGCATTTTGCAACGCTTCACTGGCAGTAACATCCAGAAAAGATGTCATGTTGACATCGCAATATGCCGCGCCTAGCACTTCAAGAGCCCATCGCTGAGCATTAACGCGGTGTACCCCAAGGAAATTGGGGCACGTATTACCTATAAATTTTAAAATGCTTAAGCTAGACCTGCGCCGCTTATTTCTATGGCGCAGGATTGGGAAGACGCTGGTGAATATCTTCAATCTCTTTTAGCACCACCTCGCTCAACTGCAACTCGGCGCTGTCGATATTCTCTTTTAACTGCGCCATGGTGGTAGCGCCAATAATATTGCTCGTTAAAAAAGCGCGACTCGTCACAAACGCCAATGCCATTTGCGCCGGCGCAAGCTCATGACGTTCTGCCAACACCACATAGGCCTCGCTAGCGGCTACTGCTTGCGGATTGCTGTAACGCTGAAAACGCTCAAACAAGGTAATACGGCCATCAACAGGTCGCGCACCGTTGCGGTATTTTCCGCTCAACATACCGAAAGCCAAGGGTGAATAGGCGAGCAAGCCGACGTCTTCGCGGATCGCCATTTCCGCCAAACCAATTTCAAACGTTCGGTTCAGTAGACTGTAAGGGTTTTGAATACTGGCAATGCGTGGCAAACCATATTGCTCCGCCAGATTTAAATAACTCATCACTCCCCAGGGGGTTTCATTACTAATACCAATGGCTTTCACTACGCCGCTACCAACCAGCTCAGATAGGGTTTCCAGGATTTCATGTAAATCCCGCTCAGCGTCATCATCACTGTGCTGATAGCCCAATTTACCAAAAAAATTGGTAGCGCGATTAGGCCAGTGAATTTGATATAGGTCGATGTAATCTGTTTGCAAGCGGGCCAAACTGCCGTCTATTGCCTCTAAAATTCCACTGCGATTAAGTGGCTTTGCATCGCGTACATGGGGGTGGCCAGGACCGGTAGCCTTACTCGCCAGAACAATTTGCTTGCGCTTGCCGCACTGCCGAAACCATTCGCCGATATATTCCTCGGTCTTACCTTGGGTTTCTGGGACGGGGGGCACAGGATACATTTCGGCGGTATCAAAAAAATTAATCCCCCGCGACACCGCGTAATCCATCTGCTCGAAGGCTTGCTCCTGGGTATTTTGTTGGCCCCAGGTCATTGTTCCTAAACAAATTTCACTGACGTTGATACCCGTTCGGCCCAGTTCACGCATGTCCATTTCAATCCCCCTATTCGATTCCGAATCTCACAGTCACACTAATTTTATTGGACTCAGTGTACGGCAATTTTGACACAGCAGAGCAAGGACCAGAACATCAAGCTGATCGAACCAAAATTAATATATGGATATACATATATACAAACATACATTAAAATCAGCCAACTCGTCTCAAACCAAACACAATGCCATGAATCCAAGCCAGCTATTTAAATGCTTATCTGACGACACGCGACTGCTGTCCACGCTGCTCATCCACAGCGAAGGTGAGCTGTGCGTATGTGAGTTAATGGCCGCACTAGACGACAGCCAACCCAAGATTTCACGGCACTTAGCTCAATTGCGCAGCTGCGGCGTTCTCACGGACCGCCGCGATAAACAGTGGGTGTATTACCGTCTTCACCCACAATTGCCGGCGTGGATTAAACAAATATTGGACACCACCGTGAACGCCCAAAAAGAACAGCTGCACGTCTGTCTCCAAAAGCTCAAAGCAATGCAATGCCGACCAGCAAACTGCGCATAAGGCAAGGTTATGCAATATAAGGACACAAGATGAACCTACTCTTTATCTGCACCCACAATCGCTGCCGCAGTATTTTGTGCGAAGCGATCACGAATAGCTTTGACGATCCACGCGTCCGCGCCTTTAGTGCAGGCAGTCAACCCGCCGGTGAAGTTCACCCACTCTCATTAAAGTACCTCGCCAAACAGGGCATTTCCACGGCGAATTTACGCAGCCAATCCTGGGATGACTTCGCGGGGCAGGCAATTGATATTGCGATTACCGTCTGTGACAGCGCCGCCGGCGAAAGCTGCCCGCTGTGGCTGGGTAATTCACCAAAGGTGCACTGGGGTTTAAGTGACCCGTCTAAACTCTCCGGCAGCGATGCCGACATCGAAGCCGCGTTTAATACCTGCATCGCCTCCATACAAGCACGTGTACAAGCGCTGCTGGCACTGGATATAGAACATCTCGACAAGTCCGAACTTATTTCTGCTCTAAAGAAAATTCACAGCAATGTCAGCGACGGAGTTAAAACCTAATGGGCCTGTTTGAACGGTATTTAAGCGTCTGGGTAGGACTCTGCATTGTCGCAGGTTTAATCCTTGGCAACGTCATGCCTGAGCTATTTCAACTTATTGCGAGTATGGAAATAGCTCACGTAAATTTGCCCGTTGCGGCTTTTATTTGGGTGATGATTTATCCGATGATGGTGCAGGTAGATTTTTCTGCCATTAAAGACGTCGGCAAAAAACCCAAGGGGCTGGCCTTAACGCTGGTGGTTAACTGGCTGATAAAGCCTTTCACCATGGCGGCGCTGGGCTGGCTTTTCTTCCGCGTGATCTTCGCAGATTGGGTTGACCCGCAGACCGCCAGCGAATACATCGCCGGTATGATTTTGCTCGGCGTCGCACCCTGCACGGCCATGGTGTTTGTTTGGAGCCAGCTCACCAAAGGCGACGCCAATTACACCCTGGCGCAGGTCTCTATCAATGACGTCATCATGATCTTTGCCTTCGCGCCTATCGCCGCATTTTTGCTAGGCATTAGCGACGTTACCGTACCATGGGACACCTTAGTTCTATCCGTTGTGCTCTACGTGCTGATACCGCTCATCGCCGGGGTACTAACTCGCCGCGCACTCGACAAGCCCGACAACCACCAACGCCTGCAAGACTTTTTAGGCCGCGTAAAACCCATTTCGATAAGCGGCCTACTGGCAACCGTCGTTTTATTATTTGGCTTTCAAGCGGAAGTTATATTGCAAAACCCCATCGCGATCGTGCTTATCGCTATACCCCTGCTGATCCAAACCTACGGCATCTTTGCGATTACGTTTTACGGCGCCAAAGCACTGCGCCTGCCGCACAATATTGCCGGCCCAGCCTGCCTTATCGGCACATCCAACTTTTTTGAGCTGGCCGTCGCCGTCGCCATTTCACTATTTGGATTACAGTCTGGCGCCGCGCTGGCAACCGTGGTTGGAGTATTGGTTGAGGTGCCCGTTATGTTGTCGCTAGTCGCCATCGTCAATCGCAGCCGCGACGCCTTTCCCTCTTAAGTAACAAGCAAAAACGGATATTGTATGAACGATCTTCCCAACGTCGACGCCGAGTTACTCAAGCCCATCGACGCCAGTAAATTATTTAACAACCTAGAACACCCGCCAAAAATTTTATTATTGTACGGTTCCTTGCGAGAGCGCTCTTTTAGTCGCCTCGCCACCGAAGAAGCCGCCCGCCTGCTGCAGCGCTTCGGCGCAGAAACCCGAATCTTTAACCCCTCGGGACTGCCACTCCCCGACGATACCGACGACAGCCACCCCAAGGTGCAAGAATTACGAGAACTCGCCAGCTGGTGCGAAGGCATGGTGTGGTGCTCGCCAGAACGCCACGGCGCCATGACCGGCATTATGAAAGCGCAGATAGACTGGATTCCGCTCTCGATCGGCGCCGTAAGACCCACCCAAGGTAAAACCCTTGCAGTGATGCAAGTATGCGGTGGCTCACAAAGTTTTAATGCGGTAAATCAATTGCGGGTACTGGGACGCTGGATGCGTATGTTGACCATACCCAATCAATCATCGGTCGCCAAAGCATGGCTTGAGTTTGACGGGAGCGACCGCATGAAACCATCCTCGTACTACGATCGCATTGTGGACGTGATGGAAGAGCTGGTGAAATTCACCCTGCTAACACGCGGCAGCGCAGCGTATTTTGTCGACCGCTATTCAGAGCGTAAAGAAGACCTTGCCGAGTTTAAGAAACGCATAGCTCAGCGCACAAGTGACTGAGAATAAACGCGAGGAATGACATCCATTCACTCCTCGCTTACTAGCAACATGGCGCGCCTTCGCTTAAGGCATCTACAGAAAACGGTAAAGCCACACCACAGCCCTCAAAAATGCCGTAGTGACGACTAAAATCACCAATAAACTCGAAGTGTTGGGCTAAACGAGTATCGTGGAGCATTCGCCATGTATTACCGCATACCGTGAAGACTCTGCCTGTTTGAATATCGTGGTGCTTATCTAATACAAAGCGATGCGGGCTCTCTGCGATAGTACCGCGATATATCACCGCTTGACCGTAGTCCTCGCAATCGCTTTCTAAGGCATCAATATTAAATAAACGATAGGTCGCCGAGAAAAATTTTATGTTCCCGCAGCGGGCAGCCAACAAAGGGTCGGTAATGTCTAAGGGGCGGTCCTCTACCAACCTAGAGTCCGTAAAGCCATGGCGCTTCGCCATTTGTATAAAATCATTCCAGTACAAGGCACCGCCTAAACACTCGCCATAGAGTACCGGGTCATTTTTCACTTCATCAGGTACTCGCCGGTCGGCATACACATCTGAGAAATAAAATTCGCCACCGGGTTTTAATAGCCGTTTTATACTCTGCAGCACGGCGTCTTTATCTGGCGATAAATTAATCACACAATTCGAAACCACAATATCGAAACTGCCTGACTCTAAACCAAGCTCGTCGAGTTTCTCGATATAGCCTTTCAAAAACCGCACATTATCAAAACCGAATTTTTCAGTGTGATAGGCTTGATGCGCTTTGGCGATGGCCAATTGCTCATCAGTCATATCCACACCAACGACTTCACCCGTGGCCCCGACTAACTGCGCCAAGGCATAGACATCTCTGCCGCTACCGCAACCAAGATCCAGCACGCGACAACCAGTCAACACCGGCGGACACACCAAGCCGCAGCCGTAATACCGAGACAAGACGTCGCCATGAATATTTGCCAATACCGGTTTCAGCCACTCGGGCATAAACGTAATATCGCAACAGGCGCTGGTTTTTAAATCGGCCGAACTTTGCAACTGCTTACCGTAATAGTCCTGCACTAGCTCGTGCATACCTTCTCCCAACAACTTAGAAAATGAGAAAAATCACTTCTATAGAACAACAACAGCGGCGAACAGTGTCACTAGAAATAAGCACAACAAAACAAGGACATCGACTACCTTTATTTTATACAGCTCTAGCGGTGATTCATGCGAGGCCCGCTTTAACTCCCTCGCGGCCATAAAGAGCGGGAACGCCACACTAATAGCGATTAAAACTCCGCCGGCAATATAAGCGTAAATATATTTCACACCCAGTCGCCGCCCCTCGATGATCATCCAAACATTGCAGGCAAAGGCCAGGAATAAAACATCTATCACTAAAAATTTTCCCGCAGGGTTGGCATTAAACAGCGCATCCTTCCAGAATTGAATATTCGCTTCAACAATGCCGCTGCCGAGATAAGCCGGTAAATGTATCCACGTTGTTAGCAATGCCAGTAGCGCTATCACGAAGTAAAGCGATACCAGTAATTTTGTTTTCACTTCCATTGTTGTGCCCCTTTTATTTTTATGCTCTTTGTTTTTACGCTCTTTGTTTTTACGGAATGGTTTGCCCAGCTATCACAACGCGCCGCCGCAACTACTGCCCTGCCCCGCTGTGCAGCCGAAACAATGATCAGCTATGGCAATATCATGCCCCTCAACATCAACACGTAATAGATCGCGCAAATGCTTGGCAGATTTACCCACGGTTGGAAGACTCAATTGCTGGTTAAAATCGCAGTCGTATAAATTACCCAGCCAGTCCACGCTAACTAAATTACGGCACATCAGCGATTCCAAGTTGTCGGCACTGAAATTATTTTTTAACAACTCCATATAAGGCTTGAATTGGCCCTTGGAGACCAAGGTCGAACCAAAGCGCTGTATTGGCATATTCGCCAAGGCAAATAAATTATTAAATTCAATATTAAAATTAGCGCGTAGCTCGCGACGATAATCAGCCTCCAGGGATTGCTGATTGGGCGGCAGCGAAGGCCCCTGCGGATTGTAGACCAGGTTCAGTACCAAACCCGAGTCCGGCATACCGTAACCCAGGGAGTTGAGTAATTGCAGGCCCGCGATGCTTTTATCAAACACACCTTCGCCGCGCTGGGCGTCGACATTCTCAAGCGAATAACAGGGTAGCGAGGCAACAATTTCGACTTTATTCGCCGCCAAAAACGCCGCCAAACTTTCCTGACCAGGCTCAAATAAAATAGTTAAATTGCAGCGATCGATGACCTTAACGCCCATCGTCGTCGCCGCACTGACCAATTCGCAAAATTGCTCGTGAAGCTCCGGTGCGCCGCCGGTGAGATCAAGGGTAGTGATATTCCGCGCCGCAAGGACCTGGGGTATAAGGGCGATGGTCTCTGCCGCCATCATTTCTGTGCGCGTCGGGCCTGCATTTACGTGGCAATGCAGACAGCGCTGATTGCACTTATAACCCAGATTAACTTGCAGGGTATCCAGCTGTTTTCTGGAAATGGGTGGGAAGTCTGTGACCTCCAACAACGCCAAGGTATCGTGCATTTTCGCCCCTGTATTTATGATTAAACTAGCGTCTACGGCTCGGCTTCTAAGTCGCAACCCACCATGACTAGATCGCTATTAATTAGCCGCTAACTGACCTTTACGTGACGGTTTCGCCGTCAGACCATAGCGCGATAGCCTTCAACACTCAAAAAATGCGATTTTGTGCAAAATATATACAAACCACTCAGGCAGTGATCAGGAAATATTTTTCTTGCCATTACAATAACTTATCCGGCACGCCGAGACTTGCGATGGGGTATTTTGCATGTTGAAATCGGTGTTTTGACGAGATTTATAATGAGATTCGGCCTAATCGCAGGAATTCCCGTATAATACGCCGCTTTCACGCGAAGAGAGCATAGCAATGAGCGCAAAAGTTGCCCTGATCATGGGCTCAAAAAGTGACTGGGAGACCATGCGCCCAGCCACCGAGATCATGAGCGAACTTGGCGTCGAGCACCATGTAGAAGTGGTCTCAGCCCATCGCACTCCGGACAAACTAATGGAATTTGCCAGCCAGGCAGTCAGCCGTGGCTATGACGTTATTATTGCGGGCGCCGGCGGCGCAGCGCATTTACCTGGCATGGTGGCGGCAAAGACTCGCTTACCCGTGCTGGGCGTACCGGTGCAAAGCAAAGCGCTCAATGGTGTCGACAGCTTGCTCTCTATCGCGCAAATGCCAAAAGGCATTGCGGTTGGCACCTTGGCCATCGGCAGTGCAGGCGCCTTCAACGCCGGCTTAATGGCATGCCAAATTTTGGCGCTAACCGATGCTGACTTAGCAGCGCGCTTAGAGGCCTTCCGCACCAAGCAAACCCAAGATGTATTAGACAACCCGGATCCGAGGAACGCCTAATGCCGACGGTTTGGGTTCTGGGCGCCGGACAATTAGGCGCAATGCTAAAGCAGGCTGCTTATCCACTGGCGCTTAATGTTGAGCCGGTCGAGCCTGAAAGCGAGCAGCTGCCAAACATTATTGACGGCGACACTGTCACCGTTGAACGAGAACAGTGGCCAGACACCCCAGTAACCCGCCATATGAGCCAACAATGCGGCTTTATGAATGCGGATATCTTCGGCAAAATCGCGGATCGTTTTCATCAAAAGACCATGCTCGATACCCTTGGCATTAACACTGCGCCATGGCGATCCGTCGAGGTAAACACCAAAGCAGAATCGCTACATGCAGAATTAGGTCCCGACGTATTATTAAAGCGTCGCGAAGGCGGCTACGATGGCAAGGGACAATACTGGCTGTACGAAGATCAGGGTGACGAAGTCCCCACCGACTGGTTAGGCACCGGCATTGCCGAAAAGAAAATCCCCTTCAATGAGGAGCTGTCTTTGGTTGGCGCCAGAGACAAAGACGGCAATAAAGTCTTCTACCCATTGACGCTGAATCTGCACAGCAACGGTATTTTGATGGCATCTATTTCGCCGCTTTCCCGGGTTGCACATTTACAGCCCATGGCTGAGTCAATGCTGGGGAAAATCATGGACTCAGCCAATTATATTGGCGTCATGGCCATGGAGTGCTTCCGGGTTGGCGAACAACTAATTGTAAACGAACTGGCACCCCGCGTTCACAACAGCGGACACTGGACCCAAGCTGGCGCCTGCGTGAGCCAGTTTGAAATGCATCTACGAGCTGTCTGCGATTTACCGATTAAAGCGCCAGAAGTACGCGGCCAAAGTGTGATGATAAATATCATTGGCGTAGAGCGCGAGATCGCTTGGCTAAAGATTCCATCGACCCAGTGCTACTGGTACGGCAAGGATGTTAGACCCGGGCGCAAACTCGGCCACATCAACATCAATCACCCACAAAAAAGCGCCGTGCAAACAGCGCTGAATGAATTGCGCAAGTTGCTGCCCGAGAACTATCAGGATGTATTTAACTGGGTAGAAAAAGAGTTAAAACGCGTATAGCTCTCTAGCTTGCAAGGCAAGCCTTAGAGCAGCCCCAAGCCATGTAAAACAAACATAATCAAGCTAGCGGTAAAAAGCGAACCCAGTGTGGTCAGTACGATAATATTTGCCGCTAGCGCCGAATTCCCCCCCATCGCTCTCACCATCACATAACTTGCGGCTGCGGTTGGCGCCGACGACATCAGGGCCAACACACCTAATTCAACGTCTCTAAAACCAAGCGCGACGCCGCCGCCTATTAGTAATATCGGCACCACTAACAATTTACAAATCGCGCTCAGCATTGCACTGCTCATATCAGCACGAAGCGCCTTAAAATTTAAACTGGCCCCGGTGCAGAGCAAGGCCAGGGGCAGCGTCATTTGTGCGAAGTACTCACCGCTGCGCACGAATAAGCTGGGCAGCGGCCATTCAAAAGCCGCGAATGGCAGCGCCGCTACAATACTCAGAATAATCGGATTGCCGACTATGCCACGAATATACGTGGCGCTGCTACCATCTCGATTCATGCTGCGATTAAGAGTAAACACCGACAAGATATTATATAAAATTGTCACCAAGGCTAAATAAAACGATGCAGCCACCAGTCCCGCGTGACCATAGGCATTTACGCAATATGCCAGGCCGATAATGCCCATATTTGAGCGGAACGCACCTTGCACCACCACCCCGCGATCTTCACGTTTTACAACCGCAAATCGCGCCAAAAGCTCCAACATCGCATACGTCACAGCCGTGCCTATTAGGCCGTATACCACTAGTTTAACGTTGGCAGATTCAGCGATACTGGTTCGACTGATACTTATGAACATCAATGCAGGTAAGGTGATGTTAAACACCAACTTGCTACCCACTTCGATAAAGTTGTCGTTAATAAAATGCGTGCGGTTTAGATAGATACCAAGCAGCAGCACGACAAAAATCGGGCCGGTGATGGAAAACGAAAAAGACAGCGACTGTAAGAAGTCTTGCATGAAAGGCTACTTTGAATTTGCGACTAGGCGGTGAGGACGCCGGCCAGTATCTCACTCAATGCCGACCATCGACAATATCTAGCAGGTTCTCGCTAACCGCAAATAAAAAAGAAGAAACAACGCCGAGACGCCATTTCTTCAATGCCCCTTTCCACGGAGAAATTCAAAATCACATCAGTGACTAATCATCCAGGGTCGTTGAGAGGGGAAAACCTTGCTGCCGTCCGCCATATAAATCGCCTTCTGGCGAAGGCTGCTGCGATCCGGGTGAGCGGTGTGGTCGCCGCAGCCACAGCCTTTCTTGGCTGCCGCGTGGGCGCGGCGCTGAGCCTGATCTTCCCTGTAGTCCACTGTTGAAAAAATCGGCTGATGTACTGCCTTTTCATTTTTTGCCATTGCTTGGCGTCGTGCTGGCGACATCGCCAACACTTCGGGGGGGATCATAATCACCCGAGCACTCAGCTTGCCGCAGCTGGGGCAAGCGCAGGGCATTGCTGCTTGCTCCATGCTGGCTAGCTCATGAAACAAACCGTGTTCATTGCATTTGTAGTCGTATACCGGCATCACCTGCCTCCCATTCTATAAAGCGATGATTAACACAGGGCATTTAATCAACGCATCCCAAACTATTAAATGGCGTGCCCGTGTTGCTGTTGCGCAACTCTATTTGTCACGGACACGCCCAGTCTCTTCCCTCGTCTTTACCGCTACAGATCCGGTGACAGCGGCACATCCACCGTGCCGTCCACCATCTTGGTGGGACCGTCGGCATTGGGCTGCATATCAAAATCAAAGATATCGGTGGGCAGCCACAAGGTCGCACAGGCATTCGGTATGTCGACCACACCGCTGATATGTCCCTGCACCGGCGCGACCCCAAGTATGGTATAGGCCTGCGCTCGGCTATATCCAAACTTGGTCATATACTCGATTGCATTTAAGCAGGCTTGGCGATAGGCAATATGCACATCCAGGTAATGCTGCTTGCCACCCTCGTCGACCGAGATACCTTCAAAAATAAGATAGTCGTCATACTTAGGCGTGATCGGGCTGGGTTTAAAGATCGGGTTTTTAATGCCGTATTTCTTCATACCGCCTTTAATCAAATTGACCCGCAGGTGAATCCAACCGGCCATTTCAATAGCGCCGCAGAAGGTGATTTCGCCGTCGCCCTGACTAAAGTGGAGATCGCCCACACTCAAACCAGCGTCTTTGACATACACGGGGAAATACACTTTGGCACCGCGCGATAAATCTTTAATGTCACAGTTGCCACCGTGCTCTCTTGGCGGCACGGTACGGGCGCCTTCGGCGGCGGCTGCTTTTGCTGCATCGCCAGTCATACGCCCCATGTGCGCAGTATCAGCATAAGGTAAGGTGGCCAATGCGGGAACACGATCAGGCTCCGTATCGTACAGACCTTTTTCGCGCGTGTTCCACTCGTCCAGCATTTCACGAGAAGGCAGACAGCCAATCAAACCTGGATGGATCAAACCCGCGAATTCCACATTGGGAACATGACGAGATTTGGTGAACATGCCATTGAAATCCCAAATTGACTTTTGCGCCTCTGGGAAATGCTCGGTTAGAAATCCGCCGCCATTTTGCTTTGAGAAAAATCCATTAAAACCCCACTGGCTTTCCTCGAAGGTGCCGATATCTAAAATATCCACTACCAATAAATCGCCGGGCTCAGCCCCCTCAACACCCACTGGGCCAGACAAGAAATGCACTTTGCTTAGATCGACATCGCGCACGTCATCGGCGGAGTCATCATTGTTGATCTGGCCGCCGGTCCAATCTACGCACTCAATTTTAAAGTCGTCGCCGGGCTTAACCATTGACACCATTGGTATGTCTGGATGCCAACGGTTGTGGATCATGTCGTTGTCGTATGCCGATTTACTCAAGTCTACTTTGATGATTGTTTCAGCCATCGTTCTTCTCCGGACCAGTCATAGAAAATTCGAGACAACACCACGAAACTATTGTTATATCTTGCCTAGTGCCCGATATGACTCAACACAGTGATTGCCATGGCCTTACTATCGGTAATCACGGACAATACGGGTATTAGTTAATTGCCCTTGGCGCTACGTTAAATGACGTATTCTTAGCAATGTAAAAACGCATATAGCTAGTTTCAGCAGGCCCCATACACACAACTAGACGCCCGGAAAGTTAATTCAATATCATCTTTATACGATGTTTCGACGTATAGAATTTTTCGGTCTTCTTTAGAAAATTGACCCAGGTGAATCACGTGAAAAAGACGTTGCTAATACTAAGCACCCTACTCCTTAGCGCATGCTTGGGCATGCCTGAGCGGGTAAAACCCGTGTCGGGTTTTGAACTCAATAAATATTTAGGTAAATGGTATGAGGTCGCCAGACTTGATCATTCTTTTGAAGAGGGTCTCAGCCAGGTAACGGCGGAATATAGTTTGCGGGACGATGGCGGTGTTTTAGTTGTTAATCGCGGTTTTTTTGCCGAAGACAATATATGGAAAGAAGCAGAAGGCAAAGCCTATTTTGTTAATGCCGACACTGAGGCATATTTAAAGGTATCTTTCTTTGGGCCATTCTACGGCTCATATGTGGTATTTGAACTCGACCATGACGACTATCAATACGCCTTTATTTCCGGCCCGAATCACAAATATCTCTGGCTGCTATCACGAACGCCAACTGTGAAACCTGAGCTAATCGAGAAGTTTAAACGGATGTCAGCAGATCGGGGCTTTGATACCACGAAGCTCATCTTCCCAGAGCAAAAATAGGTAGCTCGCAAGATAGTCTATTGTAGCGCTTCAACCACTATGCGCTCATTCTGAATAAAGGCAATAAACTCGCGCTCGTCTGGCTTAGCCAGCATAGCGCGAGCTACCGCCGGCTCCAAGTCACGACGTAAGCGCCTTGCAATATGCCTGGCACCGTAACGCGCATCATATTTTTCAACTAGATAGTTTCGACAGTTAAGATCTAGCTGCAGCGCAACCTGACGCTTTTCCAGTCGCAGTTGTAATTTCGCTAACTCAAGATCTAGAACACTGAACAAATGCTCTCGCTGCAAATGCCGAAATGACAAAATTGCATCTATACGGTTTATGAATTCAGGATCAAACTTTTTATGCAGGGCGCGCTCAACAATACGTCGCTCTTGCTTGCCCCGCCCCCAAAAATGATGGCGCTGGGATCGAAAAGCGTCGACGTCACTCGCGCCGACATTGCTGCTCATAAAAATGAGGCTATTGCGAAAGTCGATCTCCTTTACGCCGGAGGCCATCAGTAGCTTGCCGGTATCCAAGACATTCAATAGTGCTCGAATCACCTCATCACTGGCCTTTTCAATTTCGTCAAAAAGTACAACGCTTGGCAAACTAAAGCTGCCCGCGATAGCGTCGTTATTCAACAAACTTTGGCCTTCCTTGCTGCCAACATAGCCTGGTGGAGCACCTGTTAATGCCGCACTGTAGTGCTCTTGAGCAAGGGTATTCATATCGATGCGACAAAGCGCATCGCTACTGCCGAGAATACCTTCCGCCACCAGCCTCGCTGTCTCTGTTTTCCCTACGCCTGTTGGCCCCAAAAACATCATGACAGACAGCGGGCGCTGCTTGTTGCCGATGTCGGCCTTCACAACATGGAGCATATCGTCGATAGCAGCCAATACACCATCTTGTCCAACAATCCGCTTGCGAAGCAATTGCATTACTTTTTCAGGTTGAAACAAGAACCGTGATTGCCTAGCCGTTGAGCGCTTATAATCTCTCTGCTCGGCGGCGTCGTGCTCTGCAGCGAGACGGTCATTGATATAGGGCATCGACAGCTACTTCAGTGATTAAAGCAAATGATCATCTGCTAATTGGCCTCTTTTTCCTTGCCTTTGTAGGGCAGTTCGCCCACTGGGCAATCTGCGACACCGATAGTCGAGCGAGTTATTTTTTCTACATCCTCGCGGGTTTTCTCTGCGTCTAAAACCCAACTTCGGTAGAAATCAAAGGGGCAATCGGCAACGCCTTTGTCGCCATCGCCGGAATTAAATACGCCGGTGTAGCCGCGGTGAAGTAATTTAAACAAATGGTTTTGTGATTGATCATTGGCCCGCGCATCGCGAATCTGGCTTACTGACAATTGGGCGTATTGCACGCCCATATCCTCTTCTCCGCACTCCCCCAGTGTGCGGCCATCAAAGCCAATAATGGCAGAGTGACCGAAGTAGGAATACACGCCGTCAAAGCCACTGGCATTAGCAACCGCAACGTAGCAGTTATTTGCCCAGGCCATGCTTTTGGCCATCATAATTTGCTGTTCTTTAGCCGGATACATATAACCTTGGCAGCGCACAATAAGCTCGGCGCCCTTCATGGCGCAGTCTCGCCAGATTTCTGGGTAGTTGCCGTCATCACAAATAATTAGGCTTATTTTCATTCCCTTGGGGCCCTCGCTGACATAGGTTCTGTCACCGGGATACCAACCCTCTATCGGACACCACGGAATACATTTGCGATACTTTTGTACGATCTCGCCCCGATCATTGATTAGCACCAAGGTGTTGTAGGGCGCTTTATGAGGATGCTCTTCGTGACGCTCGCCGGTCAGTGAGAATATCCCCCAGGTTTTGGCTTCACGGCAAGCCGCGCTGAAAATGGCGGTTTCATCACCGGGAATGGTGGCCGCCGTCGCCATCATCTCCTCGTTATCGTACATAATGCCCATGGTGCTGTATTCAGGGAAGACCACCAGATCCATGCCGGGCAGACCGATCTTCATGCCCTTAATCATGTCCGCTATATTGCGGGCATTGTCCAAAACTTGCTCGCGGGTGTGCAACCGCGGCATCTTGTAATTGACGACAGCGACACCGACCGTATCTGGGCTGCTGGAAATATCACCGTGTCTCATCTTTACCTCCTATTGCTAAGAAATTAGTCGACGGGCACTGCTGAATAATCACACTGACAAATAGGCCTTTATTTTGTCGGTATCGACTTCTTCACGCAGGTTTTCATGAATAAAGTTGCCTTTGTCGATCACAATAATGCGATCTGCGACCGTCATGGTAAAACTCAAAACTTGCTCAGACACGATGATAGTAATGTCCCGCAATTTTTTAATTTCATTTAAGACATTAGCGATATCTTTAATAATGGAGGGCTGAATCCCTTCGGTGGGCTCATCTAGCAACAATACCTTAGGATTGGTCACTAATGCCCTAGCAATAGCTAACTGTTGTTGCTGACCACCAGAAAGGTTTCCGCCTTTACGCTTGCGCATTTCTGCCAATACCGGAAACAGAGCGTAGATATCATCGGGAATCTTTTTAAGCTTTGAGACCTCCATACCGGTTTCGATATTTTCCTGTACTGTTAACGACGGAAATATCATTCGCCCTTGCGGCACATAGGCAATGCCGCTCTCGACACGCTGAAAACTTTCCTTTTGGGTGACATCAACACCGTCAATACTGATGCTGCCTTCTGATGTGGGCAGAATACCAATCAATGATTTAAACAGCGTGGTTTTGCCCATGCCATTCCGCCCCATGATGGCAAGCGTCTCATTTTTCGGCACGGTAAAATCCAAGCCGTGAATAACTTCACTCTGGCCGTAACACACTTTCAAATTAGATACGTTTAACATAAACCTATTTCACCTCACCGTAGCAGCCTGTGTCGCAAACGATTGCTTAACTTTTTAGTGACCCAAATACACTTCAATCACCTTAGGGTCTTTTTGCACTTCTTCCATTTCACCTGCGGCGAGAATTTTACCTTGATGTAATACCGTGACCTTGTGGGCAATACGCGCCACAAACTCCATATCATGTTCAATAACCAGCACCGAGCGACCCTGACTAATTTTGTTAAGCAACTCTGCCGTTTGCTCGCGCTCCTTTACACTCATGCCAGCAACGGGCTCGTCTAGCATTAATAGCTGTGGGTCTTGTATCAGCAACATACCAATTTCAAGCCACTGCTTTTGGCCGTGGCTGAGCAACCCCGCCTCGGTATCCAAGAAATCGACCAACATGATTTGACTAGCCACTTCCATGATCTTGCTGTGCACTTCATCGTCGTGTTTAAACATCAACGAACCAAAAACACCGCGTCCGCGAGGATAGGAGATCTCGAGATTTTCCATCACACTGAGATTTTCGTAGATCGAAGGCGTCTGAAATTTACGGCCCACGCCCGCTCGAACGATCTCGTGCTCAGACAAATTGGTGAGTTCTTTATTTAAAAATTTGATACTGCCTGAGGTGGACTTGGTTTTTCCGCAAATCAAATCCAATACCGTAGTTTTACCTGCGCCGTTTGGACCAATAACCACATGGAGTTCATTTTTATCAAGATAGAAGCTCAATGAATCAACGGCTTTAAAGCCATCAAAGGACACCGTTAGATCTTCAATCGCCAGAGTAAAATCTGTGTTGGTAGACATATTCATTAGTTAGACCCCTCGAGCTTGCCATCAACGCTTGTCGATTCGATTTTGCCCTTAGCAAAAATGCGCTTAAGGAAGGCAAAACGTTTAGTGATGTGATGGCCGTAGTCCTCCCACAAGCCAGCCAAACCGTTTGGAAAGAACATAACAACGGCAATAAACAAGCCGCCCATTAAGAACAACCAAAGTTCTGGAAAGGATTCGGAAAATGCGGTTTTGCCAAAGTTAATCAACAAGGTGCCGTAAACTGCGCCGATTAAAGACATACGCCCACCGATGGCGGCAAAGATCACCATTTCAATAGAGGGCACAATGCCGACAAAGGACGGTGACATAAACCCAACTTGCAGAGTAAACATCGCACCGCCGATCGCTGATATCATCGCGGCGAAACAGAAAATAAAGATTTTGAAGTTGGCGACATCGTAGCCCGAGAAACGCACCCTATCTTCTTTGTCACGCATCGCTAGCAGTAGGCGACCAAACTTACTGGTTAAGATAAAGCGTGACGCTATGATTACCCCAAGAAGAAGAAAGCAGTTAATAAAGTAGAATAAGTTTTTTGCGCTGTCGGAGGTGATATCCCAGCCATTCAAGGTACGCAGGTCCGTGATGCCATTAATACCGCCAGTCAGGCCCTGCTGACCAACAATTAATACCGTTAGAATAACGGAGATAACCTGGGTAATAATGGCGAAGTAAACTCCACCGACTCGGCGCTTAAACATCGCCGCGCCAATGATATATGCAAATATGGTTGGCACCACGAGCACAGCAATGACGGTAAATGTAAAGCTATTGAAAGGCACCCAGAACATGGGCAGTTCGGTAATCTGATTCCAGTCCATAAAATCGGGAATACCGGGGGTTGACTGAATGGCGGTATTTTCTGGCGACGAGGCCTCTAACTTTAAAAACATCGCCATGGCGTAACCGCCAATACCAAAGAAAATACCTTGACCCAAACTTAAGGTGCCACCGTAACCCCAGAGCAAGACTAAACTCACCGCCGCAAACGCGTAAGTTAAATATTTACCGACCAAATTCAATCGAAAAGAATCCAGGAAAAGTGGAAAGACAACCAGGATTAGCGCCGCGAGGATGCAGAATCCTATCATGCCTTTTTTATCGCCAAATAATTTTTCGTAAACGAAGCTCATCGTTAACTCCTAATAATTTACAACCGATCTAGCTGTTTCTGAGCAGGGCTCGCCTTAGCGGCGAACCTTGCTGGCAAACAAGCCTTCAGGTTTGAACATCAAAATTATTACCAAGGTGAGCAAGGTAAAGACTTTGGCCATTGATCCACTGATAAAGAACTCGAGGATTGATTGTGCTTGTGCAATTGAGAATGCCGACGCGATGGTTCCGAACAAACTGGCCGCACCGCCGAACACCACAACCATAAACGTATCGACGATATACAAGGTTCCCGTCGTGGGCCCCGTAGACGCGATAGTGGTAAATGCCGCACCCGCCATGCCCGCTATGCCGCAGCCCAGCGCAAAGGTATAGCGATCAACTTTTTTAGTATTGATACCCACCGCGCCAGCCATTAATCGATTCTGAGTGGTGGCGCGAACGCGCAAACCCCAACTGGATTTAAACATCAGATAAAACACTGCCAAGGTCGTAAATATGGTTAAGCCCAGAACAAACATGCCATTAATAGGAATATCGATCATATCGGTGGCAGGATAAGCTCCCATTAACCAATCCGGCAAAGTGGGACTCACTTCCCGGGCGCCAAAGATCGACCGGTAGGACTGCTGCATAATCAAGCTCAAACCCCAGGTCGCTAACAGCGTATCTAAAGGGCGCTTGTAGAGATGCCTTATCAAGACAAATTCTGCTAGATAGCCCAATGTGCCGGCGACTAAGAAGGCCGCCACTATCGAGAACACAAAATAGTAGGGCATAAATGCCGGAATATAAGTTTCTGTGAGAGAAGAGATGAGATAGGTGGTATATGCCCCCGCGGCCATGAATTCGCCGTGGGCCATATTGATAACCCCCATCTGCCCAAAA
>TARA_R110001583_G_scaffold7720_3_pt1 | contig 75116 bp, 56 predicted proteins | sample TARA_R110001583 | Tara Oceans TARA_R110001583 (sample SAMEA4398432) | marine metagenome | biome: Polar Biome; feature: [MES] marine water layer (ENVO:01000295) within the mesopelagic zone...; material: water (ENVO:00002006), including particulate matter (ENVO:01000060) such as...... | reverse complement strand
AAGCTGATAATGCGGGTTCGATTCCCGCTGCCCGCTCCAAGTTTTCATCTTTAAAATCAACCTATTACGGTTGGTTTTTTCGTTTCTGCTCCCTTGTAAAATAAATATAGACCAAATGTAGACCATTTATAGACCAAGGTGATTTGGACTATAAAACCACCTTGTTCGCCATAATATTTAATTGTTAAACTCCAACCGGTACTGTCAAGTTAAAGTCGCCTTCAACAAACATGCGATAATCAATGCATGAAAAATTCAAATATCTATGCAGGTTATCGTTATCCTGCTCAAATCATCAGCCACACAGTTTGGCTTTATCATCGTTTACACTCAGCTTTCGTGATATCGAAGAGTTACTTGCAGCTAGAGGAATTGTTGTCAGTTATGAAACGATTCGTCAGAGGTGTAAAAAATATGGTTCGACTTACTGTAATCAGATAAAAAAGAACCGCGGTCAGCTTGGTGATACTTGGTATCTGGATGAGGTTTTTTATCAAAATAAATGGCGCATTACATTATCTGTGGCGAGCAGTAGATCAAGACGGTGATGAAATAGATATTTTGGTGCAAAAGCGCAAGGATAAAAGGGCTGCAATGCGTTTCTTTAAACGATTATTAAAAGGGCAGGGAGTGATGCCGTTGAAAATTGTGACAGATAAATTGGCAAGCTACTCTGCAGCAAAAAAAGAATTAATCCCAACCGTAGAACGCTCAACCGTTCAGTATGAAAACAATGGATGTGAGCTTTCACATCAACCCACTCGGCAACAAGAAAGGCAAATACGGAAGTTTAAATCTCATGGACAAGCCCAACGGTTTTTGAGTTGCCATGGCATGATTAATAACTTGTTTCGACCTGGCCGTCATTTAATGCAAGCGAAACATTATCGTCTTTTCCGCGATCGTGCGTTCGTCGAATGGGGTAGGGTTAGTTGTATCCAAAATTTAGTTTAGAGCTAGTTTTAGTGGATTTACTTGGTCAAACTCGATAAGTTGACAGTACCTGCAATGCATTAACTCAAAAATTTAGTGATGATTGAACTGGTTATGTGGTTATCAACTTTGATATTTCTAATGTAGAAGAGGCGATAAATATAATTATCCCCTTGGAAGGATAAATAGTTAATTATCCCCTAAAGGGGATATTGTTGCAAATATCCCCTTGGAAGGATAAATAGTTAATTATCCCCTAAAGGGGATATTGTTGAAAATATCCCCTTTAGGGGATATTCTAGTTATTAGAATGACAAAAACAATTAATATCTTTTCTTGAATAACTAGGAATAGTGGCATGGTATATAGTCCTAAACAACTCGCTAACTTGATGCTCCTTACGAGGCAAAAAAATAACTGGACTCAAGCTGAACTAGCGAAAAGAGTTGGAATAAAACAAGCAACTATTTCTAACTTTGAAAATAACCCTGATAACACAAAGCTTTCAACTTTTTTTAAGTTGCTTCAAGCTATGAATTTAACATTAAAAATAGAAGATAGAAATACAGCAAAACATAGCAATGATGAGGGGTGGTAATGCAAGAGCTAATCGCATATATGAATGGTGAGCTTGTCGGCAGTTTAAAGAAGTATGCGAATGGTGCTCATTCGTTTCAGTATGACAAAAGCTGGATAGGTAACGATAAGACTAGGCCTTTGTCATTATCGCTAAAGCTACAATTACCTGCTATTAACTCAGATGCTGTTATTAACTATTTTGATAACCTTTTACCTGATAGCCCTAAAGTCAGAGAAAGAATTGTTACAAGATATAAGGCTGCATCTAAGCAACCTTTCGATTTGCTCAAGGAAGTAGGTAAAGATAGTGTAGGGGCGATAATGCTGTTGCCGCCAGATCATCCTTATCAAAAAGCCCCCCTTAATTATGAAATATTAAAAGAGCAAAAACTTGAAGCTATACTTTCTTCTTACAAGTCAGATTTACCTTTAGGCATGATCGAAGACGAAGATGATTTCAGGATATCAGTTGCTGGAGTACAAGAGAAAACAGCCCTTCTTTTATTGGATAGAAAGTGGTGTATCCCTAAAGGTAATACGCCGACTACACACATAATAAAGTTACCCATCGGTGAGATACAGCAAGCAAATGCTACGTTGGATCTCACAGACAGTGTTGAGAATGAATTCCTTTGTATTGAACTTGCTAGAGAGCTTGGTTTTAAAGTACCTAAAGTAGAAATTATAAAAACTAAAAACCTTAAGGCGCTAGCAGTTGAACGCTTTGATAGACGTTGGAATCAAAATAAGACCGCGTTATTGCGCTTACCTCAGGAAGATATCTGCCAAGTATTTGGGAAACCTTCATCGATTAAATATGAATCTCATGGAGGGCCAGGAATCTCTGAAATAATGAAACTGTTAATGGGCTCTAGTAATGCGCTTGAAGATCAATATAACTTTATGAGGTTTCAGGCATTTCAGTGGATCATTGGTGCTACGGATGGGCATGCTAAGAATTTTTCTATCTTTATAGAGAAGGGTGGAAGCTACAGGCTAACGCCATTTTACGATATTTTATCTGCTTACCCTATCCTTGGAGGACGAGGGCTAAATATCAGACAGTTAAAACTTGCAATGGGGCTGAAAGCGACAAAGGGTAAAAAGTATGAAATACACAAAATTTTACCACGTCACTTTATTGATACAGCTAAAGCAATTAATTTCAGCGAAGTTAAGATGCAAACCATTTTGAATGAATTAAAAGAGCAGGTGCCAGAAGCTATTCGACAAGTTAAAGGTAAACTTCCCATTGGTTTTCCAGAGCGCATTTCTGACTCGATTTTTGATAATTCAATTAAAACACTAAAACGGATCAGGTGATGGGGACAATGACGAGTAAAAAGAAAAAGGAGCTTTTAAAGCTTCAAATATATCGTGCCGTTGCAAGCTCTACTGCGATAGAAACGGGTGACTCTATTCCTGAGCTCGAGAGAAAATTGAAAAATAAAAGCAGCAAGTTTAACTGGCTGACTTTGGCGTAAGCTAATCGTAGCCCTTTAGGAGCGTATTCATCGCATGTTCAGCATAATAAAGTGGTGGTACTATATCACCACACTTTTAGGCGCATAAAAATGTAAGTTTTAACATAATAAAGCGCATTAAAGTGTGAGGGTGGAACTCACTCTGCTCAGATTAATAAGTTAATTGGACTTCCTCAGTACTCTCAGTCATGTTGATACTTTTGTATATTGGCCTGCTTCAATGCGTTGAGATTGTTGTCGCTTCATGCCAATTAATAAAAGCAAAATTTCGTTGCTCTAACCCAAGCTGTTTACGTCCCTTTTTAATAAGCGTGTTAATGGCAAAAATTAGTGTAAAATAGTATGGTTTTTAATAGAGATAAATATTAATTTTCCATTTAAAAAGTAGCTTTAAAAAAACTTACCAACATATTTTTGGCTTTATTTTAACCGTTAATTGTCAGGTTTTATTTTATGATTGTTAAATTTTTAGCCTGCTTTGGTGGCCAATAATTATCTTTTTGACCATGAAAAAGGACTTTCAATGGTGTTAAACGGTGTCGTTAAATTCATATAAGACATTGTTTTTAAATTATTTTATTTATTTCAATAGTTTGCAAATATTTCCCTTAAGCCTTCCAATCTGATAATGCGGGTTCGATTCCCGCTGCTCGATCCAAGATTTAATTTGCTTTATAAAGCTTGTAAAACGTTGGTTAATTCACCAGCGTTTCTATTTAACCTCAGTTCTGGATAATGGAATCGTAAAAGTCATAAATATCAAAGTGTTAAAGATTTATGTTATACAGTACTGTTAGTTTTGTGTAGTTCAAGGCAAATTATCGAAGCAATAACTGGTTATTGGGAGATGATTTAACACAGAAATACGCGAAACTAACGGTGCTGTATCGGTTTGCTTATCCAGAACTGAGGTTATTTACATTAAATGATGAGAATAATTCACGTTTATCCATGATGATTAATCCCGTTAATGATTAACTATAAATAAATTTACCTGAAAGTTGTTTGAGTTCTTCGGCCATTTCGGCTTGTTGAGTGATCGCTTTATTACCCTATCCACTTTTATTAATTAATCCTATTTTCTTTCTATGAAAAAGTTTTTGGCTGTTCATACACTCTCCGTTCTATAAAGGCATGATTCAATAAACATTAATTTTATATCATTCTCTCCAAACTTCATTTTAACCTATTTACAAATTTTTTAAAAAAATTCAAATTACCCCTTGAAACTGTTTTTTCAAATCCCTAAATAATTATTTGTGAGCAACATGGCGTTGCCCATTTGATGTCAAAACATAATGTAAAAGGAGAATATTATGACCCTAAAACCTCTTTACGACCGTTTGGTTGTGCGCCGTTTGGAGGCTGAAACTATCACTGAAAGTGGCATTATCATTCCAGATAAGTCTGCTGAAAAACCAACGCAAGGTGAAGTCATTGCGGTCGGTGATGGTGTAATAACAAGTGCAGGTGAGTTGCGTGTGCTACAGGTTAAAAAGAATGATCGTATCTTATTTGGTCAATATGCAGGGACATCAGTCAAGATTGATGGAGAAGATCTATTAATTTTAAAAGAATCTGATGTGTTAGCTATTGTTGAACATGATCAAAGTGAGGAGAAATAAGATGACCACTAAAACTGTTATTTTTTCTAATGAAGCGCGCGAAAATTTATTAGCTGGCGTAAATATTTTAGCAGATGCAGTTAAAGCAACGTTAGGTCCTAAAGGAAGAAATGTTGTTCTTGATAAAAGTTTTGGTGCCCCGCGGATCACTAAAGATGGTGTTTCTGTTGCTAAGGAAATTCAATTAGCTAATAAATTTCAAAACATGGGCGCACAAATGGTCAAAGAGGTTGCATCCAAAACTGCAGATGTTGCTGGTGATGGCACGACTACTGCGACGGTATTAGCACAAGCGCTAATTCGAGAGGGCCACAAAGCGATTGCTGCGGGAATGAATCCAATGGACTTGAAACGCGGTATTGATGCTGTGGTTAAAGCTGCCACTGAAGAATTACAGTTATTATCCAAACCTTGTAGCGACAGCAAAGCTATTGGACAAGTGGCTACGGTATCAGCCAACTGGAATACTGATATCGGTAAAATTATTGCAGAAGCGATTGAAAAAGTAGGGCGAGAAGGGGTTATCACCGTTGAAGAAGGCAAGTGATTAGAAAACCAGTTAGATGTTGTAGAAGGTATGCAATTTGATCGCGGTTATTTATCGTCTTATTTTGTGAATAATCAAGATAAGATGCTGGCTGAATTAGAGCACCCTTATATTTTACTATGCGATAAAAAAATTAGTTCTATTCGAGAATTATTACCTTTATTAGAAAAAGTCGCAAAAGAGTCAAAACCACTGATGTTGATTGCTGAGGATATCGATGGAGAAGCGCTTTCCACATTAGTAGTTAATCAATTACGTGGCATCATCAAAGTCGCTGCGGTGAAAGCACCTGGTTTTGGTGATAGAAGAAAAGCGATGTTAGAAGATATTGCGGTATTAACTGGCGGTACGGTGATTAATGAAGAGATTGGTCTTACGTTAGAAAATGTCGAGATAGAACAATTAGGTAACGCGCAACGAATTGTTATCAGCAAAGATACAACCACAGTGGTAAATGGTGCTGGTGATGTATCTGCCATTGAAAATCGTGTTAAAGCCATAAAAGTTGAGATTGAAAATAGCAATTCTGATTACGATAAAGAAAAACTGCAGGAACGTGTTGCAAAATTAGCAGGTGGTGTCGCTGTTATTAAAGTCGGCGCTGCCACTGAAGTTGAAATGAAGGAGAAAAAAGACCTTGTTGATGATGCTTTCCATGCTACGCGTGCGGCAGTCGAAGAAGGGATCGTCGCTGGTGGCGGGGTTAGCTTAATTCGCGTTGCTGATGCCGTTAAAGAAAAAGCCTTGAATTTAGTGAATGATGATCAAACAGTAGGGGTAAAAATTGCTTTGCGTGCAATGGAAGAGCCTCTTCGTCAAATTGTCACTAATGCAGGTGAGGAAGCAAGTGTAGTAATAGAAAAGATTCGCTGTGGAAGTGGTAATTTTGGTTATAACGCACAAACAGGTGAATATGGCGATCTCATTGAAATGGGGATTATTGATCCCGCTAAGGTGACAAGGAGTGCATTACAAAATGCATGTTCAATCGCTGGATTAATGCTAACTACCGAAGTGATGATTGCTGATGAGTCGGATAACAGCAAAAACTTAGCTGCTGAAACAATGGGGTATTAACACTTAATAAAAAATTAAATAAAGGGGGAATATTCCCCCTTAACACCAATAATTATTGGATAACTCATCTTTTTAAAATTAATCGAATTTATTATGTATTGCTTAATGGAGAATATATTATGAACGCAATTGATCTTACCCCTCTTTATCGTAGCAGTGTTGGTTTTGACCATTTAGACTCATTACTGACTAGTGCTTTAAATGCAGAGACTTCAAATTCTGCTAATTATCCTGCCTATAATATCGAAGTTATTGATGAAAATAGATATGCCATCTCTTTAGCTATAGCAGGCTTCACGCAAGATGAATTAGAAATTCAAGTTGAAAAAAGTGTGCTCACTATTCGCGGAACAAAAACCGAAGAGAAGAAGGAGCGTGAATATCTATATCAAGGAATTTCGAATCGATCCTTTGAGCGCAAGTTTAATTTAGCTGATTATATCGAAGTTACTGGTGCTGATTTCGTGAATGGTTTGTTGACAATTAATTTGGTGAAAGATATCCCTGAAGTATTAAAACCCAAAACTATTGCAATTAATAAAACGGGGCCTGCATTGCATAATAAAACCAATGCATTGTCCAATGATAGCAATAAAGTCGCTTAGTTTACGTGGGGCTAATATAGCCCCACAATCCGTAATTTCGATTAAGGAATATTTTGATTAATTTACTCACTTAACTTCGATAAGTTACCAATACCCACTGTGATAATTAAAGACGTTGCCTTGTTTGTTGTGGAGTCTCACCAAACAGGCGTTTATAACTCTGGCTGAACTCTCCTAGGTGAAAAAAACCATAACTAATGGCTATGTCGGTGATGGTTTGACGCTCATCGTTACGGGATAACTCTCGCCTGACCTGATTAAGACGTAGAGCTTGAATATAATGCTTAGGCGGTATTCCATAACATTGAGTAAAAGTATACTGCAGGGTACGGCGACTAACATGTACCGCGGAGCATATTTCATTCATGGTGATAGGAGACTTCATACGAGCTTCTGTTAGGTATTCTTGAACCCTTGCCATGATGCGATTACGTTGAAGTGATGTGACATGGGCTAAAGGTGTTTGCTGTGCATTACTGAGTAGCTCTATCACTGCATCCTGAAGAATAAGTTCATGGGTATGATGGCTCCAATGGTTATCTTCGGAGTGTAACAATAGAGTCAAGTATTGTTTGAAATTGTTTAGCTTGGTTGCTGTAATGTTTTCTAGCCATAGACCATCACAATTCCTGTCAAAAAACGTTTCGTTTTCTTGCCCTACCAGTTCAGTAAAAAAGCTCGGGTGTAATACCAGCCCATAAATTGAGAAATTGTCTGGTGTTAATAACTCAAAGTCGCGGCTGCCAGGGCGACATAAAAATTGGTTACTGCTGGTCTGCTCATGATTAATACGGCAGCTCTTTTCATTTGCACTGAACCCTAGCCAAAGCCCTCCACTTTCTACTCTGCATTGCTGCCGTAAACTATGGCTAGTATCTTCACGAAAAACGTGGATATGTGGAAAATGCCTTTCTTTAATCACTCCAGCAAAGTCCCCCCGGCTGAGTTGGTCGAATTCCTGTTGCCAATTTATTAGATTCGTCGCTTGATGGTTTGCATCATTAGAGTGAAGCGTGCACAACAATGGCTCATCTTTTTGTAATATTCCGCTCTCCATATTTCTATCCTTGTTTTACTACATGAACCAATATGGTGCCCACAATATTTATCATATTGTTTTATATGTGTTTTTTGTTTTTGCCGATTTTTGATACTCGGTAGGTACGGATATCGCAGATATCGTAAATGAAATTAAAATAGCTGTTTAATTTAAGTCAGCAAAAACCGAACCAATTCGAAAAGGAAATCCGATGCCTGGATTTATCATTGCCTACATAAAGTACGTCGATAAATTTAACTATTTTATTGGTCGTATCGCTATGTACGGGATTTTTGTGATGATCGGGGTGCTCCTTTGGTCATCTGTCTCTAAAACTTTTTTTATGCCATCACTGTGGACACTAGAGTCCGCTCAATTTTCTATGGCTTCATACTATCTTCTGGGCGGTGCCTACGCTATTCAGCTTAAGGCTAATGTACGTATGGATCTTTTTTATGGTGAATGGACGGTAAAGCGCCGTGCTTGGGTTGATGTCTTTACTGTTTTCTTTCTGATTTTTTTCCTGTTTGTACTTCTCTATGGAGGACTGGAAAGCATGCTTTATTCATTTGAGTATGGTCAGCGTAGCCGCAGTGCTTGGCGCCCTTTAATGTGGCCGATTAAGGCTGTTATGTGCGTGGGTTTTGTAATGATGATATTGCAGGCTATTTCAGAGCTTTTTAAAGATATTGCGGTTATTCGTGGAGTAAAAATAAAATGAGTTATGGAATGATCGCAACAGTGATGTTTGCGTCAATGGCGCTTTTGATGGCAACGGGACAACGTGTATTTGCAGCAATAGGCGCTGTTGCATCTATCGCTGCAATTATGTTGTGGGGAACTGGTGGAGCAGAAATACCTTTTACCGCTGCGATGAAGTTAATGAATTGGTACCCAATGCTCACTCTACCGATGTTTATTTTTATGGGTTATGTGTTATCGGAATCTAAGATTGCCGATGATCTCTATAAGATGTTTCATGTCTGGATGGGGCCTATGCCTGGTGGATTAGCGATAGGTACGATAGGCCTTATGGTTTTGGTGTCAGCAATGAATGGGCTTTCTGTTGCTGGTATGGCGATTGGTGCCACTATTGCATTACCTGAGTTACTAAAACGTGGTTATGACAAGCGGATGGTGACTGGTGTCATACAGGCGGGGTCTTCGCTTGGGATCTTAGTTCCCCCTTCCGTGGTGTTAGTTTTATACGCCATGATTGCGCGTCAACCTGTTGGGCAACTGTGGTTAGCGGGGGTTGTCCCAGGGCTGATTATGGCTGCACTGTTTATTGTCTACATTGTTGTTCGTTGCCGTCTTAACCCTAGTTTAGGGCCTGCATTAAGTGAACAGGAGCGTAATGTTCCTAGAGCGGAAAAATTACGCCTACTTGGTGCCGGGATACTACCACTTGGTATTTTTGCTGTGATGATGATCCCTTTTATCAATGGCTGGACAAGTTTGGTAGAAAGCTCTGCTATTGGCGCTATGGCAGCACTCGTTGCAGCGATTGCTAAAAAACGTATGACAAAAGTTGTATTTGAGAAATCTGTGCGTAATACCTTAGGTATCTCCTGCATGTTTATGTGGATCATTCTTGCTGCATTAGGCTTTGGTGCCATATTTGATGGGCTTGGTGCTGTAAAAGCAATTGCTGATCTATTTACTGAGCAGTTAGGGCTTAGCCCATGGATGATTCTTATTCTGATGCAGTTATCTTTCCTCGTAATGGGTACATTTCTGGATGATACGGCTATGTTGGTAATTGTCGCACCACTTTTTGTACCACTCGTTCATGCGCTTGGTTTTGATTTGATCTGGTACGGCGTGCTCTACACCATTACCTGTCAAATTGCTTATATGACTCCCCCTTTTGGATACAACCTGTTTTTAATGCGAGCGATGGCGCCACCGGAAATTTCACTACGTGATATCTACGGTTCTGTCGGTCCTTTTGTTGGCATCATGCTGTTTTCGCTAATTCTTATTATGGTTTTCCCAGAGTTGGCTATGTGGTTACCAAATTACGTTTACGGATAGGCAATTATGTTTACGGATAGTAAGACAATAAGTAATTTAGTTAAGTATTTACTCACTTTTAGGCGCTATTTAGCCTTCATATAATCACTAGGAGAAATGTTATGAATTCAAGACGTAAGTTTTTAACAAGCGCAGTTGCGCTGGGTGCAGGTACTGTATTAGCTCCCGCCAAAACCTTTGCTGCTAGCCCTAAAATAAAATGGCGTATGCAGACCTATGCAGGCCCCGCACTCGCTGAACATGTTGTGAAGCCTGCAATAGAAGCATTTAACCGTATTGCAGGTGAAGAGATGCAGATTGAACTTTATTATGCGGATCAATTAGTGCCAACTGGAGAGCTGTTTCGTGCCATGCAAAAAGGTATTATTGATGCCGTTCAGTCAGATGATGACTCAATGGCTTCTCCAACTGAAGTAACAACATTTGGTGGTTATTTCCCATTTGGTAGTCGTTACTCTTTGGATGTCCCTGTTCTGTTTAATCAGTATGGTCTGGATAAAATTTGGAAAGAAGAATACGCGAAAGTAGGCGTAAAACATATCTCTGCTGGTGCATGGGATCCGTGTCATTTTGCCACTAAAAAGCCGATTAATAGCCTAGAAGATCTGAAAGGATTAAGAGTTTTTACTTTCCCAACAGCGGGTCGTTTCTTAGCTAAATTTGGTGTCGTACCAGTTTCTATTCCATGGGAAGATGTGGAGGTTGCACTACAGACCGGTGAGCTAGATGGTATTGCTTGGTCAGGTATTACCGAAGATTACACCGTGGGTTGGTCTAAGGTAACGGACTACTTCCTAACGAATAATATTTCTGGTGCATGGATTGGCCACTTCTTTGCCAACATGGATCGCTGGAATGAAATTCCAGAGCACCTTAAAGAGCTGCTTTCATTATGCATGGATACATCACACTACTATCGTCAATGGTGGTACTGGGGTGGTGAAGCTAAATTACGTGTAGAAGGCCCCGATATGAAGTTAACGACGATTCCTGATGAAGAGTGGGCGACGGTTGAGGCGGATGCTCATAAATTCTGGGATGAGATTGCTAAAGAGTCTCCGATTAAGGCACAAATTGTAGATATATTTAAGAAATATAATGCAGATATGGTGAAAGCGGGTAGACCTTACCGTTATAGCTAACATAGACAACAGCAGCGACAATAGACGCTGCTGTTTTGTTATGAAATAGGAGGCTATTGTTATCACTTTTTCTGCGAAGATTACTTTTTCATCTGCGAATTGGTAAATTAGTAAATAGTGAATTGGTAAATTGAAAGAATAGTCATCTAACGTTAAGGCTTATTAATAGGGATTAAAGGCAAATCTATGACTGCAACCTACCGCTGGCAGCAGGGAAAAAGAGTATACCAGTTCAACTCTTTGGCTGAATTGATGGCCAAGGCCACACCCGAACGTTCTGGTGATGTGCTGGCCGGAGTGGCAGCTGAAACCGCTGAGGAGAGAGTCGTTGCACAGATGACCTTAGCTGATGTTCCCCTAAAAAACTTCCTTAACCAAGCACTTATTCCCTACGAATCAGATGAAATAACCCGACTGATTATCGATAGTCATGATAAACGCGCCTTTTCTACCGTTTCTCATATGACAGTGGGGGATTTTCGTAACTGGCTATTAAATGAAGAGGCTGACAGTGTCACGCTAGCAAAATTGAGCTCTGGCATTACCCCAGAAATGGTTGCAGCAGTGAGCAAAATAATGCGCAATCAGGATCTTATTCTGGTTGCTCAAAAGTGTCGTGTTGTCACCAAGTTCCGAAATACTATTGGCCTAGAAGGCAGGTTATCGACACGCTTACAACCTAATCACCCAACGGATTCTTTAGATGGTATTGCCGCCACGCTATTTGATGGGTTGATGTATGGGAGTGGTGATGCGGTGATCGGCATTAATCCTGCTACTGATAATGTACCTCAGACTATTAAGTTATTATCATTGTTAGATGAAGTTATTCAGCACTATCAAATCCCAACCCAATCTTGTGTGTTAACGCATGTCACCAATACCATTGAAGCGATAGAAAAGGGGGCTCCCGTTGATCTCGTCTTCCAATCCATTGGTGGCACTCAGGGAACTAATGACACTTTTGGTATTAATTTAGCGTTATTAAAAGAAGCACAAGAAGCTGCGCTCTCGCTTAACAGAGGTACTGTCGGTAATAATGTCATGTATTTTGAAACTGGGCAGGGGACTGCATTGTCTGCTGATGCTTATTTTGGTGTTGATCAGCAAACCTGTGAAGCTAGAGCTTATGCCGTTGCGCGACAATTTGACCCTTTACTAGTTAATACTGTGGTGGGTTTTATTGGCCCTGAGTACCTCTTTGATGGTAAGCAGATCATACGAGCAGGGTTAGAAGATCACTTTTGTGGAAAACTGCTTGGGTTGCCCATGGGTTGTGATATTTGTTATACCAATCATGCCTATGCAGATCAGAATGATATGGACAATCTGCTTACCCTGTTGGGGGTTGCAGGATGCTCATTTATCATGGGTATTCCTGGTTCGGATGATATTATGCTGAATTATCAGACGACCTCATTCCATGATGCGCTTTATGCGCGTAAGGCACTCGGTTTAAAACCTGCCCCTGAGTTTGCAGATTGGTTAACTAATACGCAGATATTTAATGATGTTGCTAAAGTTCAACTTAATCCGCAATTAGCCAAAGCATTTAATTCAGCACTTTCGGTATTAGATTAGGAGAGTCTATGAGCAAAGCTTCAGAAGAACTGAAACCTAAGCCACACAAGTTAGTCACGGAAAATCCGTGGCAAAAGCTAAAATTATTTACGTCAGCACGTATCGGCTTAGGTCGAGCTGGAAACAGTATTCCTACTAATGAATTACTCTCTTTTCAGTTAGATCATGCACGTGCGATTGATGCTGTTCATAAGGCGCTAGATGTTAAAACGTTACTTAGTCAGATTTCACAGTCAATCGTATTAGCTAATGCTATTGCAACTCCGCCCAGTGTAGTGAGTAGTAAAGCGACGAATAGGATGATTTATCTGCAGAGGCCGGATTTAGGACGTCAACTCAATGAAGCCTCCTGGCAGTTGTTGGTGGATAAGCGAGAAGAAAGTAGTAAAGATTATGATCTGTCTATTGTTATCGCTGATGGACTTTCTTCTACCGCGATTCAGAAGCATGCGCTACCTGTAATAGAAAAGTTGTTAGAAAAGCTAGCCATTGATACAAAGCATCAATGGAGCATTGCGCCTTTAACGCTGGTTACGCAAGGGCGAGTTGCATCGGGTGACGATGTTGGGGAGTGTTTGAAAGCGAAAATTACCATAGTATTAATTGGCGAACGTCCTGGATTAACCTCACCCGATAGCATGGGAATATATATGACTTGGGCGCCGAAACGCGGCGCAAAGGACTCAACTCGCAACTGCATTTCCAATATTCGTCCGGAAGGGTTAGCTTATGATGAAGCCAGTGAAAAAGCTTTTTATCTATTGAGGGAATCTATCAAATTACAGATATCAGGTATCAACCTCAAAGACCGCTCAGGTAACAGTGATGAGTGTGATGCACTAAAAGCAAGTTCAACTACAAGTTTTCTTCTTTCTACGAAGGAGTAATTTAGAATGTTTTTCTCTACTAAGGGCTTATACCAATCGTAATAATTAGTTGATCTATTTTACTGATTAAAATTGCTTATTTCTTTGTTGAAAGTTTCGTAAAGGGAACAACCATTTACATCAACTTTCGCCTCAAACTAAACAATTTTTCCTGCGCAAAATTTAGATCACATACTTAATACGATTGGTATTATTTGTACTATCAATAAGTGTCTTATATTCAATAACTAAACCTTCCGAGCTGATCATTTTGTAAACTACGTAAAGTTGCAAATATTATGTGCTCTCACTTTTATCAAGCTCATTTTGTAACAATTCTCTGCCATTGGTTTCAATATGTTTTAAAAATGCAGAAGCAATCAAGGTCGGACGTTTTTCTGTTAACCATAGGAAGAACCAATGTGAATTAATCGGTAGCTCTTTGACTGGCAAACGTACTAAGCCACTTTGTCCTCCGTAGGTTAGGGTGTGTGCAGAAATAATCGTGATCCCTAATTTAGACATCACCGCATGTTTAATCGCTTCATTACTTTCAATGGTCATTTTTATATTAGGTTGTAAGTTATGTTGTTTAAATAACCCTTCAATGGCAAACCGTGTACCAGAGCCTTTTTCTCGCATTAAAAATGGTTCATTACAAAGGTCAGCTAGGCTAATTGATTTCTTTTTTCCAAGAGGGTGATCCTGATGGGCAATGGCGACTAACGGATTGTCTAAAAATTCTAGACTTTGCGCTTCAATATCTTGTGGCGGGTGACTAAATACATAAAAATCATCAATACCTTGTTTCATGCGCTCAATGGTTTTCTCCCTATTGCCAATATTGAGTTGAATATCGATATCAGGAAATTGTTCACAAAAAGGCCCTAAAAGATGAGGAATAAAATACTTTGAAGTGGTTACCACGGCTAAACGTAATGTACCTGGTTTAAACTTACGTATATTACCTAATGCCATGTCTAAACGCGCAAAACTATCAAGTACTTCTACAGCGGTTTTTACCAATTCCAAACCTACCTCGGTAAAGACGAGGTGACGATTTACAAATTTATATAAGGGCTCTCCAATCGCATCACTGAGTTTTTTCATTTGAATTGAAACGGTGGGCTGGGTTAAATAAAGCGCTTTAGCAGCTTCATTAATACTTCCTTGGTCATGCACGGCTAATAAAATTTCAAGCTGTCTCATTGTGCCAATATGGGCATGAATACGTGAGGGCATAGTAACTCCAGTATGTTTCATTTCAACTAAACTCAACGCTGATATAGATAATAATCTATATCAGAATTAGATAATATCTATTTTTATCTATCAAAACTTATTGCCATAATCCTTACATCAAAAAATTAACGTACCGACAGGTACCTTCATACTTAATAAGGATAAAACAATGACTATACAAAAAGTAGCAATCATCATGGGTTCTCAATCAGACTGGCCGGTTATGCGCCAAGCCACTACTTTACTTGATAAATTTGACATCCCTTATGAAGCAATGGTGGTCTCTGCACACCGTACTCCGCAGCGATTATATGAATTTGCCCAAACTGCAGAGAATAACTATAGCGTGATTATTGCAGGTGCGGGTGGTGCTGCTCATTTACCTGGTATGACTGCCGCACTGACCTGTGTGCCAGTAATTGGTGTTCCGGTGAAAAGTAATGCGCTAAAAGGCATGGACAGCTTGCTCTCGATTGTGCAAATGCCTAAAGGTGTCGCTGTTGCAACGCAAGCGATTGGTGAAGCTGGCGCATTTAATGCGGGCTTATTAGCTGCACAATTTATGGCAATTCATGATTCGGCGTTACAAAGCAAGGTAAAAGCATGGCGTCAGGAGCAGACTGAAAGTATCGCGTGGGAGGTAGAATAATGCGCATTGCGATTGTCGGTTGTGGACAACTTTCACGTATGCTGGCACTTTCAGGTATCCCCTTGGGCATTCAATTTAGCTTTATTCAAGATGATATAAGCCAAAGTAGAGAGTGTGTCGAAGGCTTGGGCATTATCGAAAAATCGCCGATTAAGTTAGCAGGCAACAGTGGTTATGATAAACAAGCAATCGTGCAACTGTATCAAGACTTAGGGAAACCTGACTGCATAACAGTCGAAAAAGAGCAGGTGGATCTTGCTTTGTTACAAGCTCTTGCTCTTTTATGTCCTATTTATCCTGGCGTTGAAGCAATTAAAGCATGCCAACATCGAGGCCAAGAAAAGCAACTCTTAGCCAAATTAGGCATCCCTACTTCACCCTATTTTTATAACCAAAGTGCCTTGCAAGCCGTTAAAGAATTAGGGTTCCCAGTGATGGTGAAGTCATGCACAGAAGGCTACGATGGCAAAAATCAATGGCTCATCAAAACTCAAGCAGATGCTGAGCAATTCGACCAATTAGGAATAGACGATTACATTATCGAAGCCTTTGTTGCCTTTGATAAAGAGGTTTCATTGGTTTCTGTACGTAATAAAAAGGGCCAAATAGAGCATTATTCTGTGACCGATAATCATCATGAACAGGGTATATTAAAACACTCCATTGCACCTGCCATTAATCTCTCTGAGACAGCCCAATTAGAAGCGCAAGGTTACATGGAAAGCCTGCTTAATGAGTTAGATTATGTCGGTGTTATGGCGATGGAGTGCTTTGTTATTGGTAACCAATTGATGATCAATGAATTAGCGCCACGAGTTCATAATAGTGGTCATTGGACTCAATTAGGTAGTATTACTTGTCAATTCGAAAATCATATCAGAGCATTAGCGGGTCTGAGCCTTGGTAATACCCAGCAAATAGCGGTAACTGGCATGTTTAATCTGATTGGCACAGAGAAACCACCTTTTGATGCTCTAACGGAAAACGTTAAGCTTTATTGGTATAACAAAACGGTTAAAGCGCAAAGAAAATTAGGACACATTAATTTCATTGGTGAAAATCATCAGGAAATTCGTGAAAAAATGATGCAGTTTGAATACTTCAAGCAAGATAATTAATAAATTGTGCATTATTAATGATTTATAACGGAGGTTAAAATTTTGCTGGGACAACGTTTTGAACATATCAACTTAAAGGGAGATATCTTTGGTGGCGTCACCACGGCGATTATCTCTTTGCCTTTAGCGCTTGCCTTTGGTGTTGCTTCTGGCGCAGGCGCTGAAGCGGGTCTGTGGGGCGCGATTCTGGTTGGCTTTTTTGCCGCCCTTTTTGGCGGTTCAACGAGCCTTATTTCTGAACCAACGGGACCAATGACCGTTATCATGACCGCCGTATTAACCAGTATGATGGCCAAATACCCAGAAACGGGTATCGCAATGTCATTTACCGTGGTGATGATGGCGGGGGCCTTTCAGGTTCTTCTTGGTACGCTCAAGCTCGGAAAGTATGTCACTTTAATGCCTTATAGTGTGATTTCGGGCTTTATGTCTGGCATTGGTGTTATCTTAATTATCTTGCAGCTATCACCATTATTAGGACATTCTGCACCCGATGGTGGCGTACTCGGTACACTCTCTGCACTCCCCGAAATGCTCTTTACAGTTAATTATAGTGAACTCTTGCTGGGTTTAGTGACCCTTGCGCTATTAATCTATTTTCCGAAAAAATATCGTAAATATGTACCAGCACAATTAGTTGCCTTAGTGGGTGTGACGCTGTTATCAATGTATTTATTTGATGCAGACAGTATACGTCGTATTGGTGTTATTCCAGCAGGCTTACCGTCCTTAGTTATCCCACATTTTAATGCTGATATGTTTACCACTATGGTGCTCGATGCTTTAGTACTCGGGACATTAGGCTGTATTGATACCTTACTGACCGCCGTGATTGGCGACTCGTTAACACGTAAAGAACATGACTCAGATAAAGAATTACGTGGGCAAGGCATTGCGAATATGCTTTCAGGATTATTTGGTGCATTACCTGGTGCAGGTGCAACGATGGGCACGGTGACCAATATACAGGTTGGTGCACGATCACCCGTTTCTGGAATGGTACGTGCATTAGTATTAGCTTTGGTGGTTTTGGTTGCTGGTGGACTAACCGAACCTATTCCCATGGCCGTATTAGCAGGTATTGCGGTTTATGTGGGTATCAATATTTTAGACTGGAGCTTTATTCAACGTGCACATAAAGTCAGCCTGCAAAGCATGGCCATAATGTATGGTGTTATGTTACTCACTGTGTTTGTTGATTTAATTGTCGCCGTTGGTTTAGGGGTATTTATCTCTAATATTATCATTATTGAGCAGTTAAGTAGGGCACAGGCACGTCAAGTAAAAGCGATTAGTGATACAGATAATGATGTGCCACTGACCGTTAAAGAGCGAGCAATATTGGAAAAAGCCAATGGTAAAGTGTTATTTTTTTACCTGTCTGGGCCGATGATATTTAGTGTCTCAAAAGCCATCTCTCGTCAACATGCGAGCATCGCTGATTATCAAGTTATGATTTTGGATTTAAGTGATGTACCGATGATAGATGTAACAGTTGGTCTTGCCTTAGAAAATGCGATAAAGGATGCATTAGATGCACAATGTGAGGTGTTATTGTTATGTCCTCATGCTGAAACACGTAAACGGCTAGAAAAGTTGAAAGTGTTAGGATTAATCTCAAACAACAATCACTGCACATCAAGAGAGCAGGCATTACAAACTGCACTTACTCATATTTCAGCTTAAAAATTGATTATTATTTCTCAACGACTAAAAAAAAGTCACCTATAAGGTGACTTCTCATTATTATACCAATTCCACTAATATAGTGCTCAAATTTTACGTAGGAAAAAGGAGGTAGCACAAGGCGAAAGTAGCAGTAAATGGTTGTTCCATTTGCAAAACTTTCAACGCAGAGATACCTTCTTTTAACCAGTAAAATTGACCAGTTATTAATTGGATTTGGTATTATATATTTCACTATTATTTAGGTAGTAATACCGTGTCAATGACGTGAATAATACCGTTGCTCGCTTCTACATCTGCCATCACAACCTGTGCATTGTTGATCATTACTTTGTCTTGATTGACAGCAATGGTAACTTGTTGTCCTTGAACAGTTTCTGCGCTCTTTAACGTAACTACTTTTGCCGCGTCTACTTTTCCTGCGACAACATGATAAGTCAGTACGGCAACAAGTTTGTCTTTGTTTTCAGGCTTCAGAAGCATTTCAACAGTACCTTCTGGCAATTTTGCAAAGGCTTCATCGGTTGGTGCAAAAACAGTAAATGGACCCTCTCCTTTTAATGTATCTACAAGTCCAGCCGCTTTAACTGCTGCCACTAATGTATTGAATGATCCATTATTCGCAGCGACGTCAACAATGTCTTTTTTCATACCGTGATCATGAGCATAAGTTGTCATGCTGAAAGTCAATGCGGCGATGGTGATGAACATTGCTGATGATAATTTTGTAAACCAGTTTTTTGTGTCAGTAATTGTATTCGTTGTTGTGGTATTTGTCGTATTCATGATTGTCTTCCTTTTGTTGGTATGTGTTGTTGTGATTATTGCGATTTCAAATACCAATACGAAGCGATTTTCTGAATAGATCAAACTAGTCATACTATTTGCTGAAAAACATTTTTAAAAATTATGCGATAACTTGCTGACTTCATACTTGTTACGAGACAAAAAATAACTCTGAGTTACTGCCAATTCGTCTCATCATTTGATTATTCTGACTCGCCAAAAAGAGCAAGAATGTGGTTGTATTTAATCGCAAAAATAATAACTAACTATTGCTGATCATGCGCTTTTAACTACTTTATGTTAACCAGGAAGATTGATCAGTTAGTTAGCGGAATTTGGATTACTATATGAATGAGATTTGTAGGAAGGTTAAAGAAGTATTTGAATGTTGTTCATTGATTTAAATTATTTTGGTTTTTATAAATTGTGTAGATTTAGCGATTAAATCTTGTAAGCTGGTTACTTCTAGCAAAGCACTGAATAGTACTTTACTAGAAACATCAAACGCAGATTATGTGTTATTTTTGAGGAGGAATATCCCTGTAGGGTTAATTGTTAAGTAAGCATGATCAGAAATTTCCGGATCAAATTGTGAAGAGTTCAGTTGCAACAATAACTCTTGCCCATGCCACTGCACTGCCACTTCATACATAGACCCCATGTAAACGACTGCTTTCACTTGACATTGCTGACAAGGTTGCCCTTTTCCAACGAGCAAGATCGCTTCAGGTCTAACACCTATTTGATATTCACCCTCAGAAAATCCTTTAATCACATTATTATCTGCTGGTATTTGATAACCATTGATATTCAAAATATTATCTTTATAACTCCCTAGGAATATATTTGCGTCACCCATAAAGTTAGCCATAAACATTGATGCGGGGGAGCGATATAAATCCCCAGGTGTACCTTCCTGCATAATCTCACCCTCATTCATTACAATGACGGTATCTGAAACAGCGAATGCCTCTGTTTGATCGTGCGTCACGTAAAGAGAGGTAATATTAAAGCGCTGTTGTAGCTCACGAATTGTTTCACGCATACTACGGCGTAAGTTAGCATCGAGATTACTCAATGGTTCATCAAATAGTAGTACTTTAGGTTTTAGTACGAGAGCACGTGCTAACGCAACACGTTGTTGCTGACCACCAGAAATTTGGTCAACATAACGATCACCCATTTTGGCTAAATCAACAAGTTTTAGGGCTTCATTAACTCTTTGTTTAATCTCTTCCTTAGGTACACGTGTCATTTTTAAACCGTATGCAACGTTTTCAAAAAGAGACAAATGCGGAAATAGAGCATAAGACTGAAACACCATACAGATATCACGCTGTTGTATGGAGGTATTAGTGACATCTTCACCATCGATAAAAATCTGCCCACTAGTTGGTTTTTCTAAACCTGCAACCAGTCTTAATACGGTTGTTTTCCCGCATCCAGAAGGCCCAAGTAAAGTAACTAAACTACCTTTTTCGATTTCCAAATCAAGGTTGCCAATGACGGTGTTATCTCCAAAGCGCTTACACACATTTTTTAGTACTACAAAGCTATTTTTTTCAGTTGTCATTTTAATTTTCTCCAAAGTTTATGCTTGATTCTTTGCTTTTGAACGAGAAGTTCGAGTATCACCGACAAGGAAATCGAATGTTAAAATAATGGCTAACATCACGAAAATCAGTAGTGAGCCATAAGCGATAGCGATGCCGTATTCCCCATCTTCTACACGATTCAGAATGTAGGATGTTGCTACCCGTGTTTCGGGGGTTACCAAGAAAATGATGGCACTTACAGTGGTCATGGCGCGAACAAAACTGTATACCAGTGTTGATAAGATCGCGGGGCGGAGTAATGGAATCAAGATAAACATAATAGTTTTGAATGAATTGGCTCGTAAACTTAATGACGCTTCATCAAGAGACTTATCAAGTTGCCCTAACCCAGCAATACCTGCTCGAATACCAACAGGCACGTTCCTCATTACCATAGAGATAATGACAATCGCAGCCGTCCCTGTTAAATAGATAGGGGCGTCATTAAAGGCAAGAATGTAAGAAACACCTGCAACGGTTCCTGGTACAGCGAAACAAAGCATAGTGGCAAACTCGACTACTTTTTTACCGTGGAACTGTTGTCGAACAACAATGTAAGCGATAAGTAGACCAAGCGCTGCGGTAAGTGGGGCTGCAATAGCTGCGAATGTCATGGTACTAAGCAGTGATGGCCATGCACCTTCTCCAAATCCCATACCGAACAGATTAGTGTAGTTAGCTAAGGTTAATGAATAATCGATACCCCAATTTACCGTAAAGCTACCAAATACAATACTTCCGTACAGAAGAACGTTAAACAGCATCCAACCATATAAGGTAACAGAAACAAAAGTACGCAGACTATTAGGTAACGCCTGAACATCTCCTCGGAAAGATTTTCCGGAAATGGTGACGTAAGAGCGTTTACCAATCCACATATATTGGATAACAAAAATAGCCAATGAGAAGATAAGTAATACCGCGCCTAAGGTACTGGCAGAGGCATAATCTAGCTGTGCGCCAGCAATATAGAAATAAATCTGAGTGGCAAGTACATCAAAACTGCCTCCGAGTACTAACGGGTTACTAAAGTCGGCTAATGACTGAACAAAGATTATTAAGAAAGAGTTCGCTAGAGCGGGTTTAAGCAAAGGCATCACAATACCAAAGAAAGTCTGGTAACGATTCGCTCGTAGCGTATACGATGCCTCTTCAAGAGAAGGAGATAACGATTTCATTGCTCCGTCTAAAATCATAAACGACATAGGTGAAAATGCGAGTACTTGAGCCATCCAGATACCAGTAAAACCGTATAACCAATTGGTGTTTTGGAAACCAAACCAGTCGACCATTAATTCGGTTACATAACCAGATCGACCTAACATGAGTGTTACCCCCAAACCGACTACAAAGGGTGGTGTAACAATTGGCAAGATAGAAAAAATACGTGCGATAAAGGCCGATTTATTTGCAATACGCGTAGTATAAATAGCAAAAATTAAACCAAAGAAGGTCGCGGTGATCCCCACTGACGTCCCTAAGAAAAGGGAGTTAAGAATGATTCTAATGATCTGTGATTGAGACAAAATATCAATAAATTGCCACGCAACAAATTCACCCATATCGTTCTGGAACATAGGAACAAAAATGGCGATACTAGGGAAAATAATAAACGCACTGATCAATGCAATAATGGTTACTAAAGAACCAATAACAAAAGAATCTCCTCCCATATACTCTAAGCGAGCAAGCGCTAGTGTCATCACACTACCAAGTGCCGCAAACAAGAAAATAGTCGAATAACCTAGGCCGTGACCTGTTATTGCAGAAGAGATTATAATGAATAAAATACAAAAACCAGAATACCCAATATCAAATTTGTGGCGAGTTTTATGGTATTTATTTAACGCGTGCTTAGGGCGAACCAACAACACTAAAGGAAGAGAAAACCATAACCAAGCGATGTTGCGACTACTCCATGCCATTGCGTCTAAAAATTCATCGGGAGTTGAGTCAAGTAATCCGTAATCAAGAGAGAATGTAGGTAATAGAACAAAAGCGGCGAAGGTCGACATAATCCAATAGAATGCATGGTCACGTTTGGGCGTGTCATTCTCGGAATTATTGAAACCTGTATCTGCAGCTAAATTAGGCATAATAGTAACCTTATAAATCAAAATTTAGTTTTAAAAAAACCTAAGAAACGATCCAATGTTTCTTAGGTATAAGAACAATAATAAAAGTGGTTAGCAGTGAATGCTCACTGCTAAGAATGGATAGCTTTAGTCAGCCATTTTGACGTCATTTACCCATTTATTGATAAGGCGTTTACGTGTATCTGAAGCGCCAAATGTGTTCATATCGTAGTCGATAAGGTCTAACTTAGTCGGGTCAAGTGCGAAAGGAGATTGTTCCGCATCAACGTTCGTTAATATTTGGAAAGACTTACCTTTTTGCCATGCAAGTTGTTGGCCTTCTTTAGACAATACCCAGTCCATGAATAGTTTCGCGTTTTCTACATTACGAGCGCCTTTAATCATGCTGACGCCACCAATTTCATAGCCAGTACCTTCACATGGAGAAATAAGCTCAAGGGGTGCACCTTGAGATTGTTCTAAAGAATAATCATGAAGGAAACCGATACCAATGGCTATTTCACCACGAGCAGAGTTACGAGAAGGTGTTACACCAGATTTAGTGTATTGAGAGATATTTTTGTCTAGACGTTTAAAGTATTCAAAAGCTTTATCTTCACCCCAAAGTTGGATGAAGGTTGCTAGAGCGGTGTACGCAGTACCAGAACTTTGTGGGTCAGCAATTTGTATTTCATCTTTATATTCTGGCTTAGTAAGATCTTCCCAACAACGAGGAATAGCGAGTCCTTTTTCTGCGAGACGCTCAGTATTAACGCCGTAACCTAAAATACCCATATAAACGGCAGAAGAATAGTTACCTTTACGTTTAGCAGGATCTCGGAATTTTGGCATGATGTTTTCTAATTGTGCTGATTTGTAAGGCATCAAAAGATCCATCTCGCCCGCTTGAGATTGAGGATCTAATGTGCCACCGTACCAGACATCGGCTCTTGGGTTTTTACGTTCAGCTTGAATTTTAGCGAGCGTACTACCAGAACCATTTCGTATAAATGAAGTGTCGACGTCGTATTTATCAGAGAAGGCTTTGGTTTCAGCTTCACACATTGCATTTGTCGCACTGCAATAGACAACTAAACGGCCTTCGGCCATAACTTGTGGGGCAGCAAATGCAGTTGAACCTAGGATGCACGCGGCTAAAAGACTACGTTGAATACTATTTTTCATCTTTGTTTCCTCTTTTTTTGTGTTAACTCAATAATAAAAAGTCATTGCTTTTTTATTGAGCACAGAAGTCACTTCATTGTGACTAATTCTTAAATTTAGGGCCTTTCCTTGGCTCCAAACTCAAAAAAGGAGATAAAAAGGATCAGGCCAAATGCATTTCCGATGTTCTTTGTTGTGCTTTCAGGAAAGGGATCAGCAATAAACCAATAGCGGCCGCTGCGAGCGTAATAACACTAAAAAACCCTTGCCAATGAAACTGTTCTATTATTATCGAGAGTGGGTAACCCGCAAGTGCTGCTCCTACATAACCAAACCAACCAACAAACCCTGTAGCAGTACCTGCTAAGTTTTTATGCGAACACTCGGCGGCTGCCATTCCAATCATCATCTGCGGGCCAAAAATAAAGAAACCAATTGAAAATAAACAACCCGACAAAATATAAATATTGTTCAATGGCATTAACCAGAGAGCCGCCACCGAGATAAAAATTCCTAGCGCAAAAATCAAGTTCATTGGTGCTCGGTTACCATGGAAAAACTTATCTGATCCCCAGCCACCTAATAAGGAGCCTAAAAAACCACCTACTTCAAACATCGAAACTGCGGTATTGGCGGTTAATAAATTAACCTGATGCTCCTCTACCAAATACAGGCTACCCCAGTCATTTACTGCAATCCGGACGACATACACTAATAAATAAGAACTACATAATAACCAGATGTACTTATTGCCAAGTACATAGGTTTTTAAAATCTGTCGAAAAGGTAAACCCTTTCCTTCTTTTTCTTGTTGCTTCTCTAGCGGATCATCTCGCCAGTCACCTACGCTAGGCAAACCCATCGTAGTGGGTTTATCCTGCATTCGAAACGCGAGAAACAGACCCATCAAAATCGCAATAATTCCCGGCACAATAAACCCGTAACGCCATCCCCAATTAATGGTAATAAAAGCAATTAATATCGGTATTAATGCGCCACTTACGTTGATGCAAGTATTCCAAATAGACCACCAAAATCCTCGCTCTGACCGCGAATACCAACTGGTTAATAACTTGGCACAAGCAGGCCACCCCCAGCTTTGAAAAAATGCATTTAACATCCACAGAAATGCCATCACCATCAAAGAGGAACTTAATCCAAACAGGATGTTAATAATCCCTGAAGCGATTAAACCAAATCCCATAAAGTAACTAGGGTTAGACTGATCTCCAATCATGCCGGAGATAAACTTAGACGTTCCGTATGTGATGTAATAAACCGTTGCAATAAAGCCAACATCAGAAGGCGTCCACCCCAAGTCAGCGAGCATCACTGGCATACTAAAACTCAGACTCTTTCGAGTTAAATAAAAGGTGCCGTACCCTACGTACATTGCAAGCATCAAATGAAGTCGCCAATATCGGTAAGTCGCATCTATCGTGTGCTTATCAGTTATCTGTGTTACTGATTGCCTCTGAGATGAAAATCCAAACATGAAGCTAAACCCTCTTTAAAGTAGATATTAATAAAATGTTAATGAAATAGAATGAGACAAGTTGTTAGTCAACTAGGAATATTTCCTAGTTTTGATGAGTATTAAATTCTTTTGTGGGAAGGGTCACAATAATACGCGTTCCGATGATACCTTTTACAAAAAGGTGGCCACCCAAGGCATTGGCACGTTCTTCAATACCTTTTAGGCCAGTCCCTTTGGTGCGCCAGTTAGCAGGCAGGCCGATACCATTATCTCGATAATCCAAACTTAAAAGAATACCTGGAAGTAGGGTTAGGTTAACCTCCGTAGCCAAGGAATGCTTAGCCGCATTATTTAACAGTTCTTGAGCAACTCGGTAGAACGTCACCGAGGTGATGTCATCCAATTGGTCTGCATCAAATCCAATGTTTAGGCTGAAATTAACGCCTCGTTCAGCGAACTTCATTTCATTAGGTAACTGTTGCAAGGCGCTCTCTAAGCCTAGTTCATCCAAAATATGAGGTCGGAGTTGTGTTAATAGCTGACGAGTGGCGCTGTGAATCTGAAAGGCCAGATCATTAATTGCATCGGCAATCTGTTTGGTTTTATCTTCCTTTGAAATTCGATTAGCAAGTGTGGCTTGTATTTGTATCGCAGTGATATTTTGGCCAATTTCATCATGTAATTCCCTCGCAATAGACTTGCGAATATTTTCCTCAACATGAACCAGCTGACGAGTCAGGTTCTGTCTTACGTTAAGTTCATAAGCTAATTCAGTATTGGCTCCTTTCAATTTTTCAGACAATAGGAATTGCCGACTAATAGCAATACCTAATCCTAAACCGATCACTGCTTGAGTAATTAAGAAAAGTTGCATTTCATCGTGGGTCGAGAAAGAGCCCATTACTCTTTCTGCCATTGTTAACATAATGCTATTCATGACTGCAGCCAAAACCCCACCCTGCCAACCATAACGGTATGCCATAAATATATTTGGAAGTAAGACGATAATCAAAAGTAACGACGCCATTTCTTTCTTAAAATTGAGCTCTACGATCAACCCTAAACAAAAAAACAGCAACATCCACAGAAATGCTGATGGCCGGAGTGTGACTTCCTTATGGATAAGGGCTGGGGAGAGTGGGGTCCAAATTTTTTGGTTGAGATAGTCGTGCAATAAGTAAAAAAAGGGTGCGAGAATAATACCACCTGTAATAGAGGCAATAGTACAGCTGTAAATAATTGTGGTTGAAAGAGATAATGGCTTGCTGAGTAAAAAAATAGCAACAGCTTGTAAAAGCGCATTCAAAACCACAATCATAAGCAGGGCGAACAGTTGCTGCCAATAAGTTTCTAGTTGCTTCCAGCGAAACTGCAATGGTCGAATCAAAGAGTAACTTACAAAGGGGGCAATAATTAATAGAAAATCGATGGGGTTAAATACCATTGATTGGATCACGGCCAAAGCGATACAAATCTCACAGAGTAAAACCACCCACCAATACTTAATCGGCATAATAAGTAACACCGCCAATCGAAGCCCTACAGGTAACAACAACCCTGCAACATGAATATCAGAGACTAAATAAGCGCTAATTCCCCACAAACAGAACCAAGTCACGGCATAAATAACAAAAGTAAAAACACTTATAAATAGGCGATTCCCTAAATTTTCATTATAAGAAATCATTCTGATAATAGTTTGTTTTTAATCGCGAAGCGTATTAAATCTACATTGTTTGATAGTGCTAATTTATTAAGAATATTAGCGCGGTGGACATGTACGGTTTTATGGCTAAGAGACAGGTCGTAGGCAATTTCTTTTACATCCTTACCTTGGATTAAGTAATTAAAAATCTCTTTTTCTCGTTTAGTCAGATCATTTAATGGTGTTGGAATAGCGGGTTTGTTACTCAGATTAAACAGTGCGTCGGCACAGAGGTAACGATCGCCATTAGCCACAGTACGAATAGCAGTAACGAGTTCGCCAGGCCCACAACGCTTAGATAAATAACCTAGTGCACCAGCATCAATAGCCTTGCTAACAAACGAGGCAGAGTCATAAATGCTTAGCATAATCGCTTTTAGCTCTGGATTGATTTGTTTTAGTCGATTCAAAAGAGAAAGCCCACTTTCATCTGGCATCGAAATATCGATCACTGCTACATCCAAATTAGGAAAGGATGCGAGGGTATTAAACGCCTCTTTTGCCGAACTAAATTCACCAACAATAGCGATATCAGATTCAACACTTAACAACTGGGCAAAACCCGAACGTACCATGACATGATCGTCAATGAGAGCAACAGATATCATAGATAATTATCCTTTTATATTCGCATGATAGTATCAGACAATTCTCAATATTTAACTGTAGAAACACTCATTGTGAGATAATCGACAGATGAAAAACGCTGATAATTATACTCATTGCTATGCTAAAAATTACTGCTTTAGTCCAATAATCAGTAAGGTAGCTACGATTATCAATGTGTTATCTCTATGAAATAAATTTCTTGCTAGCTAAAATGTTTTTCGAAAAAATAAAATAATAATATAAAACAATTGGTTACAAGGTATTATTTATTTAGCAGGGTAGATATGGCAAGTTGTGTCACGCAGAGGTCTCTGCTTATATTTATAAAACAAAAAAGGTTAACGATTTAAACCGTTAACCTTTTCTTTTAATTGCTTACATCATAGTTATTAATTAACTACCTATAATGCCACCGTCATCTTTGCTGATCATTACGATCGTTGAGCGTGGTTTATTATCACCACCTGCCGGGAAGTTGCCTGTTGGGTGCTGTATGCCAACGAACATGGTTTTTTGGTCTTCAGAGAAGGTTAAGCCTGTTACTTCACAGCCGATTGGCCCTGTTAAGAAACGACGAACTTCACCTGTTAGCGGATCGCCACATAACATTTGGTTATTACCTTGACCAGCAAAGTCACCTTCATTGGAGAAGTTACCATCGGTTTGAATCCATAAGCGACCTGCTTTATCAAAGCCGATACCATCTGGACTATTAAACATATTATCTTTGTTGATATTGTCACTACCACCATATAAATCGCTTGGGTGAACAGTTGGGTTACCCGCTATTAGGTATAAATCCCATGTAAACGCATCACCGCTATGGTTATTATTGATAGGTAACCAGCGCAGGATTTGTCCGTAGTGATTTTCTGGTCGTGGGTTTGGTCCATTGACATCTTGACCCGCTTTTACACCACGATTTTTATTATTGGTGAGTGTACAAAATACGTGTTTTTTATCTGGATGAACGGCAACCCATTCCGGTCTATCCATGGTGGTTGCACCAACTTGTGTCGCTGCGCGACGAGCAAAAATCATGACTTCTGCTTGGCTATTAAAACCATTTTCTTTGGTTAAACCATTTTTACCATAAGTTAGCTCTAACCACTGACCATCACCTTCTAACTTGTCTGCATGCATAGCAAACTTGGCAACATATAATGTGCCTTCTTCAAGTAATTGGCGGTTTGCTTTGTTATTATCTTTTTGATATTTGTTTTTAGAAACAAATTTGTAAAGGTGTTCACCACGTTCATCATCGCCTAAATAAACAACCGCATGTCCATCATCAGCGATAACAAATGCAGCATTTTCATGTTTAAAGCGACCTAATGCGGTACGTTTTAATGGCGTTGAAGTTGGATCATTGGGATCGATTTCCACCACCCAACCAAAACGATTCACTTCATTTGGATTACTTGCTAAATCAAAGCGTTCATCAAAGTTATGCCATTGGTATTTACTTTGCTTGGCTTGTATTCCGTAACGCTTATCATCGTCGTTAAGTTCGACGTTTTCAACTGCACCAAAGAAGCCATTGAAGTTTTCTTCACAAGTCAGGTAAGTGCCCCAAGGTGTTTCGCCATTCGCACAGTTATTGATTGTACCGAGCACTTTTGTACCTGTTGGATCAGCTTTGGTTTTTAATAAGTCATGGCCTGCTGCTGGGCCTGTTACTAACATTTCTGTATTTGACGTAATACGGCGATTCGCTTTACCGTTTTTATCCATTACCCATTGGCCATTTTTCTTGACGATTTCAACAATAGTAACACCTAATGCTGCTTGTGCTTTTTTCACATCGTCAGCTGTCATGGCTTTACCTTGATGTGGAAATAGGTATTCATAATTAGTGTACTCATTATTGACAGCAATAATGGCACGGTCTTCTGAAAGCGGAAATAGGCTCATGCCATCGGTGTTGTCTCCAAATTGCATTGTTTGCGCTTTGGCATCTTGTTGGCCATTTGCATTAAATGCAGGCGCATCAGCAAAAATAGGATCGCCCCAAGACATTAAGTTACTTGTGCTATAGCCTTTTGGTACTTGGATGGTATCTGATGTCGATGTTGGTATCGCGGTGAAGTTTAATAATGCACTATCCATATTACCAGCAATCGCCTTTGCTATTGGATTTAAGGCTAAGAAGGTACCTGCACCAATGGCAGCAGAGCCGAATAAAAAACCACGGCGAGATAAACGCGCATTAACCATATTACTAAAATCAGTATCTTTATCTAATAAGTTTGTCATGGAGCTACCTAATCAATTTATTTAAAGGGGGAGTATTTATAACATCGCCTAGGCTAATAGGATGATGTGACAGATTGATTACAAACTTTGAATTTTTTAAAGGTCGTTGATTTTTACCGTTTGAGTTTCCATATCGGCGATGTTAATAATAATCCTCTTTTAATATATGTGTTTAGTGCATGTATTTAATGAATAATAGTCACTTTATTCATGGTTGATGCTGAATTACACTGCTTAACATATAGAATGCAGATATAGCCATTAATTTAAGGGGTAATTTTATGTTTAAAGCACTTATTCTTGAGCAACAAGAAAAAAATACCATTGCAGAAATTCGTCAGCTTAATGAATCGGAGCTTCCTGAAAATGACGTTTTGATTGATGTGGATTACTCTTCCTTAAATTATAAAGATGGTTTAGCCATTACAGGTCAAGGACGTATCGTTCGCCAGTTTCCGATGATCCCTGGTATTGATTTAGCTGGGCGTGTTATTGAATCAAAAGACTCACGTTATCAAGCAGGCGATAATGTTGTGTTAACGGGTTGGGGAGTTGGTGAAGGGCATTGGGGGGGCATGGCAGAAAAAGCGCGTTTGAAAGCTGATTGGTTAGTGCCTCTTCCTACTGGAATGAGTAGTAAGCAAGCGATGATGGTTGGTACTGCAGGGTTAACGGCGATGTTATGTGTTCATGCATTAGTTGATGCTGGTGTTAAACCTGATAGTGGCGAAATTTTAGTAACAGGCGCGAGTGGCGGTGTTGGTTCTGTCGCGATCACTTTATTAGCACAATTAGGTTACACCGTCGTTGCTGTTACCGGACGAGCGAAAGAAAATACTGAGCTATTAAAATCGCTGGGAGCTAGCCGAGTGATTGATCGTAGCGAATTAGAAGAGCCTGCTCGCGCTTTAGAAAAACAGCTATGGGCGGGTGCGGTTGATACTGTGGGTAGCAAGGTGCTTGCGAAGGTGTTAGCACAAATGGATTACAATGGTGCCGTTGCTGCTTGTGGTTTAGCGGGTGGTTTTGATTTGCCAACAAGCGTGATGCCATTCATTTTACGTGGCGTTAAATTACTCGGTATAGACTCTGTATCATGTGCTTATGAAAAGCGTATGAAAGCATGGTTGCATTTAGTTGAGCTGTTGCCTGCCAGTTTTTATCAACAAGCATGTCGAGAAATTGAGCTAGAAGAGGTTGTAAAATACGCACAAGATATTATTAAAGGTCAGGTCACTGGACGTATTGTGGTTAAGCTATAGTTATAATTGCATATCCTGTACGCGTTTCTCGATTAATTTTCCACACTGCTCTTTTAATAATGTCCGTAGCCAGATCTGTGCAGCAGAATGTTCGCAACGAGGGTGCCAAATAAGTGAATACTCAAAAGGCTTGAACTCAAAGGGCAGTGCTTTTACAACGAGATCATGTTTTTGGGCGACTAAATACGCTAAATCGGCTGGTACAGTGATGATGAGTGGCATTTTATCTACAATGGCTAATGCAGCTTCTAAATGATAAGCGCGTAATACCGTTTTGGGTCTTTGATAAGCACTTAATGCCACATCAATAAGTGCTTTTACACCATCACTTATAGCAATTAAAGCATGTGGATAAGAAAGGTAATCCGTTAAGGTGAGTTCTTTGTCAGCAAGCGGGTGCGATTTAGATAACATGCAAAAAACACTGACTAATCCAAGTTGTTGCTGTACTAAAGATTCAATATGATGAGTCGGTCGGCATATTGCCATATCACAACCTTCCGACGTTAATTGATTCACTATTTGTTCACTGCGCACGGGAAGAAATTCAAGTGAAATATTAGGTGCCGCTTCATAAATACTTGGTAATGCATAGGGTAAAATGGTTTGCATTGCATAATCGGTGGTGGCGATAATAAAGTGCTGAGAGCATAGTTCAGGGACAAAATGTGTTGGTGATAATAAACTTCGTAGTGATTCTAGCGGCTGATTAACAGAATGGCATATTTCGATTGCACGTTCAGTCGGCAGGAGGTGTTGTCCTTTGCGAATAAAAAGGGGGTCTTTGAATAAATCTCTTAATCTACCTAATACTCGGCTCATTGCGGATTGACTTAAATTAAGCCTGACTGCAGCGCGACTAACACTGCCTTCTTCTAACAGTACTTTTAACGCAACGAGTAAGTTTAAGTCTCTGCGATAGATTTCTTCCAATTCCATATTTTATTTTCTCTAATCTAAAAGGAATACTCTTGTAAATTCATTTGTAAAATAATTTCTATTCCTTTCTATTTCTGCAATGGCATTATCAACGTTTTTTAAAGCGTGTTTTTGATACTGCTTAATAAAAAGATTTATATTCTCATGCACTTCTTCGTGTGTTTGCATGATTTCTTGAAAACCATTTTTGTTTTTATAACGTTGCATACCTTGAGTATCAAACAATGAGTCAAAACGATATTTAGCCTCGTGCAACGGTGGTGGCGTTATTTTATTACCTTCTAAATAAGCGATGACGTCATTGACCCATGCTTTATGTTCGGTGAGTGAATATAAAAGAGCGGAATCATCACGAGGAAGTGTTTTGATGTTTTTCCATTCACAAGGAGGGCTCCATTCATTCATCCATTGAATGATTTCTTCTGCTGGCATTGGTTTCGCGATAAGGTAACCTTGTGCTTCTTCACAACCTAACCTTAAAAGCATATTTCCTTGTTCAATACTTTCAACACCTTCAGCGATGACACCTCTACGAAATGCATTTGCTAAACCGATGACACCCTCCAAAATTGCCATATCATCAGCATTATCAAGCATATTGCGGACAAAGCTTCGGTCTATTTTTAACTGCTTTGCTGGCAGGTTTTTGAGATAACTTAAAGAAGAGTAGCCAGTACCAAAATCATCGAGTAAAAAAGCGATACCCATTTTGTTGCACTCTTTCATGATATAGGAAATATTATTTATATTTTCTAAGGCACTGGTTTCTAAAATTTCAAATTCAAAATTACTGGTACTCACTTCTGGATATTTTTTTAACAAAGTAAATAACTTCACCGTAAAATTATTTTCTTGTAGTTGCAATGGACTAATATTAATACTAACCGTTAAGTTGAGATTTTCTTTTTTCCAAGTAACGATCTGTTTTAATACATTTTCTACTACCCAATAGCCGAGTTTTACGGAAAGGTGATGATTTTCAATGGTGGGTAAAAAGGATCCGGGATAAAGCAGACCATGCTCAGGGTGATTCCAGCGGATGAGTGCTTCTACTCCGACTACTTCTCCGGTACGCATATTAATTTTGGGTTGATAAAACATGACAAACTGTTCTTTATGGATCGCTTTTTCTATCGCTTCAAGATCTTCATGATGACTACGAATATCTTTGTCTTGTTCGTTATCGAATATATGAAACCTATTTTTGCCAGATAATTTAGCTTGATACATCGCTTGATCAGCATGGCGAATTAGCTGATCAGCATCTAAACAATCATCATAATTATAAAATGTCACACCAATACTTGCGGATACTTGCATTGAAATGTCATTGAGTAAAATAGGTCGTGAAACCGTTTCTAATATTCTCTGAAACATCCCGGTTGCAGTCTGTTCATCCTTAAGATCCGAAAGGACAATCACAAATTCATCACCACCAAAGCGGCCAATAGTATCTTCACTCCTTAGTATTTGTTGCATTTTATTGGATAAAGCTTTGAGTAATAAATCACCATGGTTATGACCATAAGTATCATTAATTTCTTTAAATCCATCTAAATCAAGATAAATGACTGCTAAATTAAATTCATTTGGTTTTATTTTCAACATCGCTTGATCGAGTCGATCTGAAAGCAATATCCTATTGGGGAGATTTGTAAGCGTGTCATAATGAGCCATGTGCTCTAATCGCTTTTGTTGTTCTCTTAAGATAGTAATGTCTTCGCCTGAACTTAAAATACCAGTAATATTGCCTTCATCATCATAAATACAGGCATTATGCCAAGCAATAAGATGCTCTTTATTAGACTTATTAACGATGCTATTTTCAACATACTCTCGGCTTTCTAGATTACCTTTGAGCATTTCTAAAAAATCAACATAAGCCTTTTGTTTGCTTTGTTGTTGTCCTAAAGAAATTTCAAACCAGTTTTTACCTATTAAGTCTTTAGCATTGTAACCTAACAGCTCACAACCTTTACGATTGATAAGGGTTAGATTCCCTTGTAAATCTAAAGAGATAATAATGGCTTCGACGGTATCGATATAGTATTCAAAAAGATTTCTTTCTTTTATAAGATTCCGTTCAAGTGCTTTTCTGGAGGTAATATCTTGTGCAACGCCAAGGACACCACTGACTTTTCCATGTTTATCAAAAATAGGCACTTTAGACGTATTCACTATTTCTTGATGGGCATCTAATGAAAAAGTAAGTATTTCTTCATTGGAGTTCGTTTTGCCACTTAGCATTACTTTTTTATCGTTTTTAATAAAAGACGTGGCAAGGTTTTTGTCTAAAAAATCAAAATCTGTTTTTCCAATAATGTCTGACTCTTTAGCACCAAAAAAATCTTCAAAGCGTGAGTTACACAAAAGATATACACCATTGGTATCTTTTAACCATATTGGGTCAGGGATTGCTTTTAAAAGCGTTTTCAGAAAACTTCGTTCATTAGAGAGAGCTAACTCATTCTCTTTTCGTTCTTCTATGTTGTTAAGCAGTTTAGAGAAGAGCTCAAGTAGTTTAATTTCACTATCATAAAATGGATGATGCTTTTTGACGTAATCAAAACCGATAAACCCTCTGCATTGTCCATTTCCTATGATAGGAAAAGAAATAATACTTTTTATATCCTGCGGTAGAAGTACTTCGCGTACTTGTATGTCTTGATGGTTGGAAACATCTTGAATTATAATGTACTCACCTTTACTGTGCGATTCAACCCATTGCGGGAGTATGTTAAAAGGAATCCCTTGAAGGTTCTCTATTTGTGGCTCAATACCGCTATCACACCATTCGTAAGTGTTTGTCCCTATCTGTTTTTGGAAATTATAATCGAAAATGTAAGCACGATCGGCACCTGCATAATTTGACATTTTTTCTAATGCATTTTGGATATTTACATCGATTTCATCAAGAGGTAGGTTAATAAACTGTGTGGAAAGATCTAATAGTAAATTACGATATCGTTGTTGTTGGCTAACTTCATTTTCGAATTTTTGATGATTTCTAAGTTCGCGCATGAGATGTAATGTATTTGAAGAAAGCGTGCTGTAAATTGAAAGTATGATGTCTATCAGTAAATGCCTAGAGCCACTCATTTTTTCACTGGCTTGTTGTTTTGCCACATCCAGTTGATGGCCATCTTGCAAAGCAAAAATGATATGTGCCATGTGCTGGTCGGTTTCTAAAATATGAGATGCTAACCAACGCGCTAAAAATTCTAATATTTCTTCTGCAACTTCACTTAAGGGGCGACTGTCTTGTCTATTTTTTAGTTTTAAAACCGTCGTTACAAAATCCTTGTGTACTTTTTGATGCGAGCTATCTAGGTCATCATTAGGTAGGTATTGGTGCCAGAGCGCTTCTTCTGTTTGAAAATGGTAATCTGTATAGTCAATAAGCTCATCAAAAACCTGGTAAAGAACAATTTCATTGGAATTATAAGCAATATGGCTTGCTAGCTTATTAAGGATTTCAACAAGTCTACGATGTTGTTTATCAATAATACTCAAACCAGTATTAAAATGTTCATTCCAAGGGAAAATATCAACCACTTTCATGTCTGGTTTTTCATCTCGATCCATAACGACTATGACCCTTTGCTATCAAGCTATCTCTCAATTTTATGGTGCAATTAATCACTTTAATTTAAATAAATAGTTTTGTTGAGGCTAACATTTGTAACGTTTTTTAGACTTATACCAATTCCGCTAAATATCTGATCAATATTACTGGTTAAAATAAACTATTTTTGCGTTGAAAATCTTGTAAAGGGAACAACCATTTACAGCAATTTTCGCCTTAAACTAGTTCATTTTTCCTGCGCAATCTTTGATCACTTAATTAACGGATTTGGTCTTAATTGGAAGCTAATACATATCAAAAGATAGTGTAAAGTAATGGAAAGGACAAAGAGATAATGTTTGATTTTTTAGATTTATCGTTATTTTGCGGGACGAGAGGTGTTTCTAGACATGTTTTGTATGTAATTTAAACGTTACCATTCAGGCCGTCGCTCTTTAAGCTTATTGCATCTTGAATGGTAATGTCATAACAGGTAATCGATGTACATTACCTGTTATGAAAGCTTGTTTATCTTTATGGTTTAAACTTGTGACTTAATGAGTAAAGTAAAGATTACCCATTATTTAAACTATGGATTAATAAGCCTTGAAGGTTATTCTGCTTGTTCTGCTTGTTTTAAAAAATACAGTTCAGCTAATCCGTTATGGATATCTGCTAATTTAATCTGTATTTCATCAACAAAATTATGAAGAAAACCATTTTTGAGTGAACGAACATCTTCATCTTTTAGCTGGTCAATAGCTACATCAATTAACTTAATTAATTCATCTGAATTAACTAATGGTTTAATGAGGTGTTTTAAATCTAATAAACAATACATGATGGATCGCGGAAATACATCGCTGTGCATGATAAATTCAATAACATCTGCACGTTGTACTCGCACTCCCATTTCTTGTCGATACATTTGATAGGCACTCATAGAACGCAATAAGCTTATCCATTGGATATTTCCATATGTTTTTGCTTCGCTATCGCTTTCCTCAGTAGTAATAAGGCTTGCAGAACGAATGTCCAAGATACGAGAAGTCATATCGGCACGTTCTATCATCAATCCAAAACGGATAAAGGTGTAACCTTCATCATGATTAATGGTCGCATCTAAGGTACCAAATATTTGGTGTGCGGTTTCAATTATTTTTTCTAAATAAGCAAAACGACCTCGCTTAGTTAAACCCTCTTTCTGGTTATCTTTTGCGTAATGATACAGTGAATTAATTTCTTCCCATACGTCTCTTGGAACAACGTCACGAATAGTACGAGCACATTCTCTTGCTGCGATAATAGAGTTAAGAATGGATGATGAGTTATCACTGCCCACTAATAAATAACGTAATGCTTTTTGCTCAGAAAAATCCGTGTGATTTTCTTGATAAGCTTCACGCACACCGATAATGTCAATTAAAGGCTCCCATCCTGTACCAACACCTTTGGGTAAGTCCATCATCAACATGTTATTAACATTGATTAGACGCGCTACGTTTTCTGCACGTTCTATATAACGAGACATCCAATATAAAGTTTCACCTACTCTTGATAGCATATTTTACGCCTCCTCATCCACGATCCAAGTATCTTTACTACCGCCACCTTGTGATGAATTCACCACTAACGAACCTTTTACCATTGCAACACGTGTTAAACCACCCGTTGTCACTTGAATATCTTTACCAGAAGATAATATAAAAGGTCTTAAGTCGGCATGACGACCATCTGGGGTAATGCCATCTAATGTAGGCACTGTTGATAAATCTAATGTTGGTTGCGCCACCCAATTTCGAGGATCCGCTTTAATTTGTGCAATCGTTGCCTGTTGCTCTTTTTTAGTCGACTTAGGACCAATTAATAATCCATAACCACCTGATTCATTAGCGGGTTTAACGACTAATTTATCAATGTTTTTAATAACGTGGTCGCACTCTTTTGGATCCATACATTTAAAGGTTGGCACGTTCTCTAATTTTGCTTCTTCCCCTAAATAATATTTAATCATTTCAGGTACGTAGGCATAAACCACTTTATCATCGGCAACCCCTGCACCAGGTGCATTCACTAAGGCAACGTTTCCTTTAGACCAAGCACGCATTAATCCTGGGACTCCAAGTTGAGAGTCAGGTAAAAATACTTCAGGGTCTAAAAATAGATCGTCAATACGCCGGTAAATAACATCAACACGCTGTAATCCACCGATTGTACGCATATAGACACAGTCATCTTTCTCAACAACAAGATCACGTCCTTCAACCAATTCACAACCCATTTCTTGTGCAAGATAACAATGCTCAAAATAGGCGGAGTTAAAGACACCTGGTGTGAGTACCACAACTTCAGGTTTATCTTGAGGACGAGGTGACATAGCCGCTAACATATCAAATAACTGAGAAGGGTAGTCATCAACGGGTAAAATAGATACTTGCTCAAATAGCTCAGGGAAAACGCGTTTCATAACTGAACGATTTTCTAGCATATAAGAAACACCCGATGGTACGCGTAGGTTATCTTCTAATACGTACATGGTGCCTTTGCCATCTCTGACGAGGTCTGAACCACAAATATGGGCCCATATTTTATTGGGAGGATTAATGCCTACGCATTCTTTGCGGAAATTAACGGATTTTTCTAATAAACCTTTAGGAAAAATGCCATCTTTAATGATTTTCTGATCATGATATAAGTCATCGATAAACATGTTGAGTGCTTGGACGCGTTGCTTTAAGCCATCTTCAACATTTAGCCATTCTTTTTTACCAATAGTACGAGGAATAATATCAAATGGCCATGCCCTATCAATCATATTACCTTCGTTATAAACCGTGAAAGTAATCCCCATTTCTTTAATTGCTAAATCGGCAACTGCTCTTGCTTTTTTTAATTCGTCTCCCGAGAGATTAGAAAAAAATTGCGCTAATTGCTGACCGTGTAATCTCACATTCCCTTGCGCGTCAACTAACTCATCAAAAAAACCATTCGTTTGATACGCTTTCCAATCAATACTCATACACTTCCGCCTTATATTAACTCATCTGTAATTGCAGCTAGTCTTATTAATCTACTCTAATCTAATCATGTCCACCGCTACATCTAATAACTGAGAGCCACCACCAAAAACCACACCTTTTAACGGCGTAACATCAGAAAAGTCACGTCCAAAAGCTAAAGTAATGTGCTGCTCACTTGGTAACACATTATTTGTAGGATCAAAATCAAGCCAACCAAAGCCAGGAACAAAAATAGCAAACCAAGCATGTGTTGCATCGGCACCTTCTAATTTTTCCTCACCTTCTGGTGGCATGGTTTCAATGTAACCACTTACATACCTTCCTGCTAGTCCAATGCTTCTCAAGCAGGCTAACGCAAAGTGTGCAAAATCTTGGCAAACGCCCCTTTTTTGTGCAAAGACCACACTCATTGGGGTGCTAATCGTAGTAAAACCAGGATCATACTGAAACTCATGAAAAATTCGTGCCATTAAATCAGTACAAGCGACAATTAAATTTTTATTAGGTGTAAATGAGGCTAAAGCGTAAGCTTTAATCCCTTTTTCTATCGGTGTAAACTGAGAAGGTAATACAAATTCAGATACTTTTAATAAACTCGCCGTATTCGGTTTTGATAAAAGATCTCGAACCTCTTCCCAGGGTTTATCTACAGTATTTAAGTCAATGCTTTCTTTCGCTAACAATTCTACTTCACTCACCATAGTGACTGTCAGTGCTTTATGTTGAGTCGCAATCTCGAATACGCTTACCTTATTATTAAAGTAATCAGTATATTGCTGTAAACAACTAGCAGGAGGCGTAATCTCTATCTGACTACTATGGCATATCTGGCTACTATTCGTTTTCGGGGTTAAGCGTGCTTGATTTTGGCATAGGCTGACAAAATCGGCATAGTGATAAGTAGTCGAGTGTTTTATTTTATATTTCACGATTGAGCTTGCTCAATATTATTCCAGTTCAATTTATTAGCCGTTTGTGTGTGAGAAAAATATTGTAACAATAATACATCACAAAAGGTGTCTAAGTTACTACGAATATTGTGACTAAACTCAGCTAAATGCTTACGCTGCCCATCACTGCTTTGCTGTAAAAAATCTTTCTCTGAAATATAACATGAGGTTTTAGATAACAGGATTGCTTTTTCGTGCGCAGCGATCACACCAGGGCGACGTTTCATCGGTAAATGTTGGCACAACAAACTGATTTGTTCCAATTGATACAATAAAGACCGAGGATATTCTGCATCTAACAATAATAATTCAAGACCGGTACCGAGACTTTGATACATGCGGTAACGACGTTTATGCGTGACCAAGCTAACTTGACAGGTTAATACTGCTTCTAATAAACCTAACTCTGCCGATTCTTCTAATTGCTCGATTAATAGTGAAGAGGTTAATGAGGTAATTTGTAAACTACGTTCAATACGATGGCCCATCTCTAATAAAAACCAACCATTACTATTTGGCATGCAATCAGCGATTGAACCATTAAAAGCCATGATTGAACCAATAATATTGTCTAAATTAGTCTGTAAGACACGTGTTGAACTATAAGAAGTAAGGCTTTTAAGTGCTTTAACATGTTCATTAATATCATCAATAATACGTCGACTATCATAAGATAATAATTCTTGAATTTGTACGGCTGCGTTGGATAAGTATTTTAACGTATTAATAATACTACCCGCGCATAACTGATCAGCTAAAAGCTCAAACGCCATCTTTTTGCAGGCATTAAGATCAAACTTTTGTACATTGAGGTTTTTTTCTACGTAAGGATAAACAATATGTTGTCCTTGAATCGCACTAAAAATCCGTGTCACAGTACTTTGTCGCATGGGATCTGGGTAGATTGATAATTCCGTATATCTATCAATGAAAATACGCAAAGTACGAATAGTATTTTCACAACGTTCCAAATAACGTCCTAGCCAGAATAGTTGTTCCGCTGTGCGGCTAGATATCACGCCTTCAAACAGCGTCACATCCATCCTTTTTTTAATCGGAACGGGTGCGATAGGTTCTTTGTCTGAGCTCATTCCGCGAGTATTAATCCAAGTATCTTTAATCAAACCAGAGATATTTGGATAACCGATAACATCTTTAGAGAAACATAGAGCAGAGGGTAATACTTCAACCCCATGTTCTGTTGTTAATGCATAACAGCGAAAAATTACCGGTTTAGAAACTAACTCATTACCTTGCCAAAAAGGCGCACTGCTAAAAATCGGTTTGTCATAAAAATAATAATTATTAGGCTCTTCTGTTATTAGCAATTTAATTTTTTGTGCATCACGAAGCCCATCTAATTTCAGTGATGTATCTTTAAAACTGGTGAGTTCTAGTAAGCTCCAATCTAAGGTTTTAGCATCATCAACGGAATAATAACCAGATTGTCCTAATAACAAAGGCTGCTGTAAAAGCTGTTGTGATAAGTCACCTAAATTACGCTGTACGGCGGTTGAAGATAAAATGCCACTACCAAAAGGGTTCAGTACTTTGACAGAGCCTTCTCGCACCGCTTGTAATAAGCCAGGTATCCCGTGTAATGAATATTCAGTTTGCTCTAATGAATCGATGCTATGATCGGGTAACCAACGGAGAATCACATTGATTTTGCCTAATCCTTGCAAGGATTTTAAGCAAACTTCAGCATTTCTTACTGTTAAATCTGCGCTTTGCACCAAGGTGTAGCCAAAATAAGTAGAGAGAAATGCATGCTCATTATAATTAGGATCATCTATTCCCTGTGTCAGAATAACAATCCTAGGATCATCCATATAACGAGTATATTCATTGATGGTTTCTTGAAATGATATTAAAAACCCTTTAATTTGCTGAACATTACATTCAGCAAATTCTTCTGCCATCACTCGTCTTGCGATAATACGGCTTTTAAGTAATAAGCCTAAGCCGAGTGGGCACTGGCAATGATCTGTTAATACTTTAAATTCACCTGATGGCGTACGGTATAGGTCTACGGCAGTAAAAAATAATTTTAATTCGTTGCTAGGTAAACTAAACCCTTCGCGTAAATAATTTTTATCTTGAAATAATTCTAAAGCAGGAATAGAGCCATTTGTTAATAAGGTCTGCTCACCGTATATGTCTTGCTGGATGATATTTAATAATTTAGTTCTTTGTTTTATACCCTGCTCGATTTGCGTCCAATCTGATTTAGATAACATAAATGGTAAGGGGTCAAAGTGCCATTGTTGATTGGTTTCTTGTTTGATATTGCCATTTTGAAGGAGTTGCCCTATTTCAATATCACGGCTACTCACATCTTCTGCCGTCAGATTAGACAAACGGTTAAATAAAGTATCCCAATGTTCAGGATTCAACCCGCTATAATTAACTAATTCGTCATGCCCATGTAATTTATTGAGATAAGTGGACAACCAAGTAGGTAATTCTAGCATAGTGCTGTTATTGATATACAAACGGCAACGCTCCATTTTCAAACGAATAAAGGTTATTGATAACAAAGGTAAAAAGGTGAGTGGTTGCGTTTTTTGAAATTAACGCTATCAGTGATGTGAGCCTTTAATTGAGAATTAAACTCTTCTGCAACTCACGCCTTGCTCGTGATAATCTTTCCAGCGCCCTTAGTGATCACTTTATTACTTATTTTGTTATTATTCAAAGGAAATAAAAAAACAATCCACTTTAATTAATTTCAAAGTGGATTGATACTATTATAAGTACTTATTTAAAGGCTGGTTTTCGACGTAAATCCAATGTGTTTGGATAATCCTCATTAGTACTTTCCTCTTCAGGAACAACAAATTCACTGACACCTGCATTGCTAAAGCTATGCGTTACAGCCGATGGAGTCCAACTTGGTTCGTCAGAACTCAACAATGAAGGCGTATGCCCATGCTCCCAGAATCTTGCTACTCTCCGTCCTTCTGCTTCAAAAGCATTAACAGGCAATGACTCTGGATTACGTCCACCTGCATGACTTACGTGATACACGCAACCCCCTAATGAGCGGCCTTCCCACGTATCAATCAAATCAAACGTAAGCGGCGCATGTACACCAATCGTTGGGTGTAATGCCGTTGGTGGTTGCCATGCACGGTAACGAATACCTGCTACCATTTCATCTTTAGCTTTACCTTTAACTGCTTTCATCGGAACGCGACGTCCATTACAAGTAACAATATAACGGTCACTGATTGCACCTATTAATTTTATTTGTACACGCTCTAATGATGAATCAACATAACGTGCCGTACCCGAACCTGTCGCTTCTTCACCTAATACATGCCAAGGTTCAATAGCAGTTCTTACTTCTAAGGTCACGTTATCAAGTTCACGCGTACCACAAACAGGGAATCTGAATTCAAAGAATGGGTTTAACCAACTAAGTTGGAATGGAAATCCGGCTTGTTGTAAATCACGGCTAACGTCAGCTAAATCATTTTCTACATATTGTGGTAATAAGAATTTATCATGAAGTTCTGTTCCCCAGCGCACGAGTGGTTTGTGATAAGGTTTTTTCCAGAACCAAGCTAATAAAGTACGTAGTAATAACATTTGTACTAGACTCATTTGCTCATGAGGGGGCATTTCAAAGCCCCTAAACTCGACAATACCTAAACGTCCCATTGCTGAATCAGGTGAATATAATTTATCGATACAGAATTCGGCACGATGCGTATTACCCGTTAAATCAACCAATAAATTACGTAATAATCTATCGACTAACCAAGGTTCTGGCACTTCACCTTCAGGCATGTGCGAGAAAGCAATTTCTAGTTCGTATAGCACTTCATCACGGGCTTCATCAACACGTGGTGCTTGACTTGTTGGGCCAATAAACAAACCAGAGAACAAATAAGATAACCCTGGGTGATGTTGCCAATAGGTAATAAAGCTACGTAGAATATCTGGTCGACGTAAGAATGGGCTTTGATCTGGGGTTTCACCACCAAGCGTCACATGGTTACCACCACCGGTACCAGTATGACGACCATCAGCCATAAACTTATCAGTCCCTAAACGCGATTGTTTAGCTAGACCATATAACGTTGTCATTCTTTCAACTAATTGTTCCCAAGATTTAGACGGGTGAATATTTACTTCAATAACACCTGGATCTGGTGTCACTGCGTATTTTTCAACACGACTATCTTTAGGTGGCGTATAACCTTCAATCACAACAGGAATTGATAATTCTTTAGCTACCTTTTCAACAGCAGTTAAAATCGCTAAATAATGTTCAAAATGACTCGTTGGAGGCATAAAGATATATAAGCGTCCGCCTCTGACTTCCAGCGCTAGAGCCGTTTTAATCATATCAGTGCCGATAATCCCTTTTTTAACTCTTTTGGCTTTATCAAAAGTTTCAGGAATATCAAACGGGTCGCGATCGATAATATTATCTGACCATTGCAGGCTGTCTAAAGGTAAACGATAACCTAATGGAGATTCACCCGGTAATAAGAAACAGTGACCACGTTTAAATTCCCAAACACATGACTGCCAGCAATTTTTGCCATCATTCCATTGTAAAGGTAGAACATAACCAATTGGTTTTTCTATCCCTTTTTCCATTTTAGCTAAGAACCCCTTACGGCTCATCGCATCCAATATTTCAGGTTGTTTAGGACCTACCTCTGTTGGTAAAGACGCTTCTTGCCACATGTGGTAAAGAATATCTTCATAAGCCGTTGTTAGTGCTTCTTTTCCTAAGCCTAATGCTTCACTTAAATTTTCAGCAAACTTCGCTGTATCTGTATGATCTAATTTGTAGTCTTTATTTGGATCCGCTAATAACTTGGAATTTTTCCATAATGGCACACCATCTTTGCGCCAGTAACACCCATATTGCCAACGAGGTAACGGTTCACCAGGGTACCATTTACCTTGGCCATAATGCGTGAAACCACCTTTGGTGAATACTTTATTCATTTCTAAAAATAGATGATGTGCTAATACTCTTTTATCTTCGCCATCAGCGTCAGTATTCCATTGTGGATGTTCCATATCATCAATAGAGATGAAAGTAGGCTCCCCACCCATGGTTAAATGAATACCTTCTTCATCGTAAACATTATCAACCTGTTGGCCAAGGCGATTAATCGCAGACCATTGTGCTTCTGAGTATGGTTTAGTAACGCGAGGATCTTCATGGACACGAGTTACTTTGTTATAGAAATTAAATTCAGATTTACAGTCATCGATGCCACCCGTTACAGGTGCTGCAGAACTTGGCTCAGGTGTACATGCTAGTGGAATATGACCTTCACCTGCAAATAAGCCAGACGTTGGATCAAGACCAATCCAACCTGCACCTGGGATATAAACTTCAGTCCATGCATGTAGGTCGGTAAAGTCTTCTTCGGGACCACTTGGGCCGTCGAGTGATTTTTGATCTGAGGTTAATTGTACTAAATACCCGGATACAAATCGTGACGCTAAACCTAAATGTCTAAATAATTGTACCAGTAACCATGCTGAGTCTCGGCAAGAACCGGTTGTTTTAGATAAGGTTTCATTTGGAGTTTGTACACCTGGCTCTAAACGAATGCCGTAACCTACTAAATTATAAATAGCCTGATTAACGGATACTAAATAATCGACACTGCGAATAGGCTCTTTAGGTTGCAAAGACGCAATTAATTCGAGAAATTTAGGGCTCGCTTTACGTTTTTTTAAGTAAGGAGCAAGTTCTGCTTTAGAGATTTTATCGTAAACAAACGGAAACTCTTCGGCATATTCCTCGAGGAAAAAGTCAAAAGGGTTAATGACCGTCATTTCTGCAACCAAATCTACGGTAAAGCTGAACTCGGTCGTTGGTTTATTAAATACAACCCTAGCTTGATAGTTACCGAAGGGATCTTGTTGCCAGTTAATATAATGATCTTCTGGGATTATTTTTAAAGAGTAGCTTTTAATTTTAGTACGGCTATGGGGTGCAGGTCGTAAACGAAATATATGCGGCCCCATATTTACCGAGCGGTCATATTTATATTCAGTATGGTGTGAAATACCAACAGTAATTGTCATCGACTAATTCCCTTTCGTAATGTGTAACGGTAAATAACATGAAAATATTTAATTGGTGTTGATTTGAATTTGTGCAATATTTATTCCATTTATTCTCAGCTTCGGAAAATAAAGGTTTTCGCCTATTAAGGATACATAAAAGGTTCATTAACAACATTTTAACCTTTCTATTTAAATAATAAATTGAAAATGACTTAATAATGGTGCAAAAGATGCACTAAAATAGCACAGGTATTTATTTAAAAGATGTTAAAACTTCTGCCTACTTCATTCGATAAAGATAACATTAAAGCCAAAACGGCTTACCTCTTTGATGGGGCTTGTAAAAATAACACTCAAAATAACTCTCGTCACGTTTATTTAATACCAATCCGCATAAGTATCTGATCTGTTTTGTTGGTTAAAATAATAGATAGCGTCGTTACATTCAATCGCTATAGCGAGCTATTACTCACTCATGCGCCTTGCTCTCCATCATTTTTCCTCAACAAGCCCTGATCATAATATTATGCGCAATGGTATCACTTAAATGCATCCTAATTGATAACCAGCATAGTATAAAATCTGTCAAAAAGAGTTAACAATAAAGCAGCGATCAAGGCTAATAAAGGTGCTATGATAGATTACCTTTTGACCGCTTAGGTCTGAGTTAAATTGGTAAGTGAATGTGATAGAAATGTGATTAACTTTTCTACAATATCGCTTACTATAGCACATCAATAATCGTTCCTTTTCTTAGGAACAATAGAATCTACCCAACAGGATATTTCCTTATGCAAAAGCTAACTGATATCGGTGCAAAATTAGTCAATGAGATCGCATCACGTTATGGCTTAAGTAATGACGCAGTCATTCATATGTTAGTTGCTGTCAATAACGGTGGTTGCTCCATGGCACAATTTAATTGTCCAGAATTAGGTGGTTCTGGTCAGTGGATGCGTGGTGGTATGACCATGGTCGGAGATATGTTCAACAACGGCCTTAAAAATACCGTTGATAATCTTTGTAACGAATTAGCCAATATTCTAAGTAACAACCAGATATTCCCAGTCACCCCTGCCGGTACTCCTGGTAGCAATCAATGGTGGCCGAGTGATTTAGGCAGTCCTTTTAGTAGTGGTGGGCAAAATAATAGCCGTTACGCGGTGTTTCCACGTCGATTAGCCGTTGAGTTAGATGGTCAAGTTTCCATCTATGATACCTTAGATCATAATATTGGCGGTGTTAGTCAACAACAAGGTGGCAATTCTTCTCTTACTTTTAATAGTCAGTGGGGAACCATTAGTGTTAATAGTTTGCCTTTAATTTCAGGCCAACCGATTGCACCTACTGGACAAAATAATTTTGCCCAGCCAAATGCGCAGCCAAATCATTTTGTAGAGCAAGCACCTGCGACTAGTTTTGCTGAGCCGATCGTCAAGACACAGGCAACAAGTAATAACACACAATATGAAGCTTCTAACCAAATGATAGAAATCATTAAAAAATTGGCTGAATTACGTGATTTAGGCGCTCTGACAGATGATGAGTTTAATAAGAAAAAATCTGAAATACTTAATCAAAATTAGAGTCTAAAGTCATTGCCCTTATATCATCGATAGCATGATATAAGGGCTAGCAGATAAGCATTGATAACGTGATGTCTAAAAATGAAAATATAATGTAAAAATAATTAATGTTTTTGAATCTTTTTAAAATCTAATCCTATACTCCATGTTGCTTTAATACTTCCCTTTTTTATTTTATCCGGTACTGATATGAAAACATTCCAATGTAATTGCGCAGATAAATCAATTTTGTTTTTTGAAACTAATAAATGCCTAGCCTGTCAGAAAACGACGGGTATTAGTGATGAATTCTATCAAGTAGAGCCCTATGAACTTGATCCCCAAAGTGGATTATTTTATAAAGCAGCAAGCCCTACCGTGCATTATAAAAAATGTGATAATCATGAGCAATTTAATACCTGTAACGGAATGGTTAATTTACAAACTTTTGTGCCAGATCCAGAAAATAATGAAATGCTTTGTTTTGCTTGTCGTTTTAATGAAACTGTTCCTGATTTAAGTATTGCAGAACATATTCCGCTGTGGAAAAAAATGGAAACTGCGAAACGCCGAGCCTTATATACGTTAAAAGCCTTATCCGTACCACTTGCTAATATTAAACAAAATCCAGAACAAGGTTTAAGCTTTGATTTTATTACTGATCGTAATGTAAATGATCATTTTACTAGTTCAATAGAAGGTCAAGAGCCTGTTTTTACAGGTCATGATAATGGACACATTACTATTAATCTTGCAGAAGCTGATGATGTTTCACGATCACAAACAAAGCATGCAATGGGCGAACGTTATCGCACCTTACTCGGTCATTTTCGCCATGAATTAGGTCATTACTATTTTGATCAGTTAATTGCGAATTCGCCAGAGAAGCACGCATTATGCAAACAATATTTTGGTGATGATGAACTGGATTATCAAGAGGCACTAAAAGTACATTATGAACATGGCGCACCTAAAGATTGGCGAGATATGTTTATTAGCGAGTATGCCACTATGCACCCTTATGAAGATTGGGCTGAAACTTGGGCGCATTATATGCACATAATAGATACCCTAGAAACAGCACAAAACTTTTCTATCACAGGTTCTACATCGAGTAATAGCGCTGATACTGAAGACGTGGGCGAATTGAAATTGCCACAGGATGCATTCTTCTTTTCTGGGCAAACAGCGATGGCCGATATTTTAGATACTTGGATGGATTTTTCTATCATATTGAATTCATTAAACCGCAGTATGGGGCTAGCGGATGCTTATCCTTTTGTCTTAACTCAAGCGGTGCGCACTAAATTATCTTTTATCCATCATGCTATCCACAATAAATTAAATTTATTGCCAGCATTGCAAGAAAAAACAACTCGTTAGAAAAGTGATTTGAACATATGTGCCCGTTATCATTTGAGTTACAAAAATCAGAAAACCGATAGGTGAGTAGATGCTAGGCGAAATGACTAACGGGTCTAAATAAGAGTAGTCACTACGCCTTCATTGACTTGTCTGAATTAAAAAACGAAAAATAAAATTTGCACCAATGTTGCACAGCTAACTATTGGTTAGTTAACTATTTAGTCACAAAACCCTCCATATCACGGCCTGCGAGTGCGCCAAAATAGATTTAAAACAATGCTTTTGCACTCTTAAGAGGAATGTAGAATGAGTATCCTAATTGCATTTTTTTGTGGTTGAATAATCCTATGGTTTTGCTGTAATGTGTATTTTGATATCAATATAAAATCAATAGTATCAAATCTTGTTTTTAGGTCTAACGCGCTTATGACGCTCGTTCTTATGGTTATTTTTGACTGTGTTTTTACTATAGACGACGGCATTCATACATAGCACTTGAGGTGATTCATACCATTCCGGTTAATTAAATGATCAGATTATTAGGCGGATTGACATCACGTCATTGCTCAAAGTAAATTTAATATAAGGGCTCACTATGAAAAATATTTCAGTTATGTTTTTAACAACCTGTTTGCTTGGTTTTAATGCCAATGCTGCTTCCATTTTAGAAGGGGATCGATCAGTGCCGGTGGAATCCACAAATGGTATGGTGGTTACTAGCCATACTTTAGCGACCGATGAAGCGTTAAAAGTATTAAAAGAGGGCGGTAATGCGATTGATGCAGCGGTAACAGCCGCCTTTGCACTAGCAGTGACCCAACCTCGCTCAGGTAATATTGGTGGAGGTGGTTTTATGATCGTGTCAAATGACAAAAATGGTCAGGTTGATGCTATCGACTATCGAGAAAAAGCGCCCGCTAAAGCTTATAAAGATATGTTCTTAGATGAAGATGGTAACGTCAATAAAGACTTAGCAAGATTTTCGCATAAATCTGCTGGTGTACCTGGCAGTGTTGCAGGACTTGCTTTGGCGTTGGAAAAATACGGTACTATCTCGTTAGCAAAAGCATTAGCACCTGCTATCAGATTAGCGGAAGAAGGTTTTGTAGTGCTTCCTCGTTTTACCAAAGGAACGACTTCTCAAAAGAAAAGATTGAGTAAGTTTGAATCAAGTAAAAAAGTATTCTTCAAGAAAGATGGCAGTGCTTACCAACCTGGTGAATTATTCGTTCAAAAAGATCTTGCGAATACATTAAAAAGAATTGCAGAGCATGGCGCGAAAGAGTTCTATACCGGTAAAACAGCGGATTTAATTGTTGAAGAGATGCAACGACATGGTGGTTACATTACTAAAGATGATTTAGCTAACTATGAACCGGCTATTAGAAAACCAATCCATGGCACCTACAGAGGATATGATATCTTTTCAATGCCACCACCAAGTTCAGGTGGTATTCACGTAGTACAAATCTTAAATATGATGGAAAACTACGATATCGGCAAATTAGGTCATAATAGCGCTGCCACAATTCATGTTATGGCGGAAAGCATGAAACGCGCTTATGTGGATCGATCTGCGTATCTTGGAGACACCGATTTTGTTGACGTCCCAACCAAGGGTTTAATTTCTAAGGAATATGCAAAAAGCTTAATCGTGCCATTAAGTGATAAAGCAACCTCAGCTAAAACCTTAAGAGAAGGTGACGCACCTGCTTATGAAAGTAGTGAAACCACGCATTTTTCTATTGTTGATAAGTTTGGTAACGCAGTCTCAAATACTTACACCATCAATTTCTCTTATGGTTCGGGTATCGTAGTAGAAGGTGCGGGTTTCTTATTGAATAACGAGATGGATGATTTTTCTTCTAAACCGGGTGTGCCAAATGCTTATGGCCTGATCGGTGGTGATGCGAATAAGATTGAAGCGAATAAAAGAATGCTAAGCTCTATGTCACCAACGGTTGTGAAAAAAGATGGTAAAAACTTCCTCGTTACTGGTAGCCCGGGTGGTTCACGTATTATTACGACCACGTTACAAGTAATTTCGAATGTTATCGATCACAACTTAAATATCTTAGCGGCCGTCAGCGCGCCACGATTACATCACCAATGGTTACCTGATGAGATCAGAGTAGAGGAAGGCTTTAGCCCAGATACTATTCACTTATTAGAAGCACAAGGGCATACCGTGACGGAGAAATCTGCGATGGGTGCGATCCAAAGTATCATGATTAAAGAGGGTACTTTTTATGGTGGTGCAGATCCAAGAAGAAGTACTTCAAAAGCTGCTGGTTTCTAACTAATGAATCAATAGAGAAGCGCTAATAAAATCACTATAACCGCTTATTAGAACAATAAGCAGTTATCGTTGCTTTCTTTTACTGAAACATCATGCTTTGCAATTTAAGGCAATTAGCTCTATCGCCTACAAAGATAACTTTATTAATGTCACGTCGAGGTGCGTAATTACCGCGTAATTTTTCAAATAGCTCTGGGGCAGATTTTAAATATAAGTTATCACCTCTGATATCATAAATCTTAAAAACAGCGTTAATAAAGCCTTCTGCACCTTCTTCAACATCAATCACCCGGCCTGATTTTGGTAGGTTTTTGACAGCCCAATTAGTCAGCGGTAAATCAAAGAAGTTTGCGATGTGATTAACCGAATAACTTGTACCGTTTGCTTTACCATCAACAGAATAACCTGCGATATGAGCAGTGGCGAGGGTGCAAAGCTCCATCAATTTAGTGTCGATGTCTGGTTCATTTTCCCAAACATCTAATACTGCCTTAATGCGTTTATTTTGAAGTTCTACTTTAAGGTCGTCCTCTTGCACGATACCGCCACGGGAACTATTGATTAACCACGCACCATCTTTCATTTTAGCGAGTGTTGATTTATCCATTAAATAAGCGGTAGGGTATTTGCCATCTTGCTGATAAGGCACGTGAACAGTAATAAAGTCAGCTTGCTGTAATACATCATCAAGTGCATGAAATGATTCTCCTGCGTTGTCTTTATTTTCTTGTTCGGCACGAGGAGGATCGTTAATTAAAACTTTCATGCCTAATGCTTCAGCAACACTTTTTACTTTTTGGCCAACATTACCACAGCCTATAATGCCTAAGATCTTGCCTGTGGGATCAAAACCTTCTAATTCCATACGATAAGCAATAATAGAGGCAATAAAGGTTGCCACCGAGCCAGCATTACAACCAGGGCAATTTAACCATTTGATGCCTGCTTTCTCTAAGTAATCACGATCAATATGATCATAACCAATGGTAGCAGTGACTACTAATTTTACTTGAGATCCCGCGAGTAGTGCTTCATTAACTTTAGTGCGCGTTCTAATAATCAACGCATCGGCATCTTTAACATCATTAGCACTAATGTTTGCACCGGTGATGTAGCTCATTTCTGCAAAATTTTCTAAGGCCCCTTTTAAATAGGGAATATGATCATCGGCAACAATTTTCATGGATAAGTCCAAGGTTGAGGTAATTGAGAGGCGCTAATTTAGCAACTTAAAGTGCGAACTTAAAGCATTTTGATGGTATTGGCTGTGAGTGGTGAGTTTTTAATCTTACTTATTAAAAAGTATATTTTAGATCAAAAAAACTAACATTAATCTTATTGTAGGATTGTAGTTCAGAAATAGTGTCTACACTTAATTGATATTATTAAGTGTTTACAATGAAACACTTGTCCATGGATTTACATCAGCAAGGATTAGTCGTAATGGCAGATGACAGAGTAAAATATTCAGACAATGATAACTTAATTTCAACCACGACAGAAGACAGCCATATTACGTATTGTAATGAAGATTTTTGCCGTGTAGCAGGCTATGAAGAAAGTGAAATACTAAACAAACCACATAATGTCATTCGTCATGAGGATATGCCTAAAGCTGCTTTTGAACAGTTATGGTTTTATATTAAGTCAGGCAAAAGTTGGATGGGTTTAGTAAAAAATCGTTGCAAAGGCTCTGGGCATTATTGGGTCTCTGCCTTTGTGACACCGATTATCGGAAAAGATGGCAAGATACATGAATATCAGTCTGTTAGAACGCAACCTGATGATCAACAAATTTCTCGTGCTAGCGCTCTTTATCAAGGTTTAAAAAAAGGCAGAGCTTCAGCTCGTCGTATTCAATGGTTACACATCATCCCAGCCATCATGGCGATTCAAGTTATAGTACTTGCTTTTTCAAGCATGATGCCAACATTGTTGTTACAAGTATTGCTAGGGACTTGTCTTGGTTTACAACTATTCGCGCTGTTAAAAATCAAAAGCAGACTTTCTGGCGTAAATAAAATGGCCGAAAAGCATTACGATAATCAATTAATGGAACAGCCCTATACTGGATATTGTGATGATTTATCAAAAATAGAATTAGCGATGATCATGAAGCGTGCTGAACTTCGAGCTGTTACCGCACGAGCCAGTGAAACGTCAGATACAATCTTGGTTGCTGCTAATGAGGAATTTATTAATAGTAAAGAAATTGATGCTCAATTACATGACCAAGATGTTGCTATCGATGCTATGGCGACCTCTGCAGAACAAATGCTTGCTTCAATTAATGAGGTCGTTCAGCAGGCCAAACATAGTTCAGAGTTTGCTTCTAACAGTAAAAACACGGCTACCATTGCAGTGGCTACAGTGGAAGAATCAGTAGAAGCTGTTCAAATACTTAGTCTGCAGCTAGAAGAGTCTAAATTGGCCTTAAGAGAATTATATTCTGATGTGGATGGTATTAAATCAATCTTGACCTTAATTCAGGGTATTGCGGATCAAACTAACTTGCTAGCGCTTAATGCGGCTATCGAAGCTGCTCGTGCAGGTGAGCATGGGCGCGGATTTGCAGTCGTTGCTGATGAAGTACGTTCGTTGTCGGGAAAAACCAGTTCTTCGGTTGAAGATATTCGTTCAAATATCGAAGCGTTACAGATTACGGTGAATAAAACGGGTTCGATTATAGAAAAAGGCATTGAATCATCTCAATACAGCATGGAAAAATCAGAGGAAGGTAAAGAGGCCTTTAAGACGATTGTCGATGATCTTACCAATATCGGCTCTCAAAGTGCAGATACATTAACCGCCATTACCGAACAAGTGCAAGTGACCAAAACCATGAGTGATCATGTTGCACGTATGAAAGAAGCAAATAATACTAATCGCAATCTATCTGTTAATTCATTAGAAAGAACCAAAGAAATCGTCAATAGTTTAGAAAGCTTACAACGATTAGTGGCACAGTTTAGTAAATCCTAATCATTGCTTATATCGTCATTGCCTTAGTTGATAAGGGATATGAATGATTATATCTGGTGCAATAGTGTATTGTTTTGGTGCACAAAAAAGAAGAAAAGTGGAGTTTTAAATTTAACTTGTTGATTTAACGTTATTGTATTTTTGGCATGTAAAATGCTTTTTATCTATTGCTCGTATGAGAGATATTGGTGCGATAATTTAGTATAGCGATCAATATGACAATTAAGTAATAGACATCTAGGGTTCCGGCTTTTAAGCGACTGGACCGAGAGTTGTCGACCTTTTTTCTAAGGTTACACGGAGGGATAAAAGCCCGGGAGAAGACAAAGCAATGTCTCTCGTACTTTTAAAAGTGTAACTAAGGAGAAAAAGATGGAATTTACTAGAACCCTACGCAACTCAGCTACGAAACTACTTTCAATCGGCGCTCTATGTAGTGCTTTAATTTTTACCCCTTCAACTGTATCTGCAGAAACCAAAACACAATTCCGTTTAGCATGGACAATTTATGTTGGTTGGATGCCTTGGGATTACGGTGCAACATCTGGCATTGTAAAAAAATGGGCTGATAAATACGGTATCGAAATCAATATTGTGCAAATCAACGATTATGTCGAATCAATTAATCAATACACAACTGGTCAGTTCGATGCCACTGTAATGACTAATATGGATGCACTAACAATTCCTGCCGCTAGTGGTGTTGATTCTACCGCGCTAGTTATTGGTGACTTTTCAAATGGTAACGATGGTGTTGTCTTGAAAGGCGATGCAAAATTAGCCGATATCAAAGGTCAAAACGTTAACTTAGTTGAACTAAGTGTTTCCCATTACCTGCTTGCACGAGCACTTGAAAGTGTTTCACTAACTGAGCGTGACCTACGTGTTGTGAATACTTCAGATGCTGACTTAGTCGCCGCCTTCACCACAGATGGTGTTACCGCTGTAACTACTTGGAATCCTTTGTTAAGTGAAATTACTGCAATGCCAAATACAAGCAAAGTATTTGACTCTTCTATGATCCCTGGTGAAATCATTGATTTGCTTGTGGTTAATACTGAAACACTTGCTGATAACCCTAAATTAGGTAAAGCATTAACCGGTGCTTGGTATGAAATTTTAGCCACTATGCAGGGCGATGATGCAAAAGCACTTGCTGCACGCACAGAAATGGCTGAAGCGTCAGGTACTGATTTAGCTGGATACGATGCGCAATTAGCCTCTACTAAAATGTTCTTTGAAGCTAAGGATGCCGTTGCTTTTAATAACAGCCCAGATTTAACAAAAACTATGGGTAAAGTTGCAGAATTCTCCTTTGAACATGGTTTATTAGGTGAAGGTGCACCAGATGCTAAATTCATTGGTATCGAGACTCCTACCGGTGTTTACGGTGATAAAGGTAATATCAAATTACGTTTTGACCCAACTTATATGCAAATGGCAAGCGACGATAAACTATAAGGTTTAGCTTATGCGTTTAATGAATAGCAAGCCGAGTCGCAGTATGCGACTCGTTTTAACCCTGTTACCCTTTGTGTTATTGGTGATTGTTTACACACTCGCCTCTGATGCACGCTTATTAGAAAACCCAAGTGATAAATTATTACCTGCTTGGTCTAGTTTCTATGATGCGATACAACGCATGGCATTTGAGCCAAGCAAACGATCTGGTGATTACCTATTGTGGGTTGATACCTGGGCGAGTTTGCAACGTTTGTTATTAGGTGTGGGGATTAGTGCATTAATTGGTTTAGTACTGGGTGTTCTAAATGGTATGTTGCCGATTATGCGTGTTACCTTTTCACCGCTGATCACTGCGATTTCTTTAATTCCACCAATGGCCATATTACCAGTGTTATTCATTGTTTTTGGTTTAGGGGAATTATCAAAGGTGATGCTAATTATTATTGGTATTAGTCCAATATTAATTCGTGATTTGCAGATGAGAACACTATCTCTTCCTAGTGAGCAATTAATTAAAGCACAAACACTGGGGGCTAATAGTTGGCAGATCATGATACGTGTTGTGTTACCTCAGGTATTACCGCCATTATTTAGTGCTGTTCGCTTAACTTTGGGTAGTGCATGGTTATTCTTGATTGCCGGTGAAGCTATTGCCGCTACTGAAGGTTTAGGTTATCGCATTTTCCTTATTCGTCGTTATTTAGCGATGGATGTCATTTTACCTTATGTTATCTGGATTGCTTTACTCGCGTTTGTGATGGATACGTTATTGCGTTTACTTTCAAATCGCGCTTTCCCTTGGTATCACGGCAAAAGAGGGGAAGAGTAATATGAAAAATCCAATTATTGAAATGAAGCAGGTGTGGAAAGAATACGGCGCACATGTGGTTTTAGAAAAGTTAAACCTTAGCGTACAGGCGGGGGAGTTTGTCAGTATTGTTGGTGCCTCTGGTTGTGGCAAAACTTCATTACTTAATATGCTATTAGGTACTGAATCGCCAAGCCGAGGAGCAATATTACTCGATGGCGAGCTATTGTCTACAGAGCCGGATCAAACGCGTGGCATCGTATTCCAAAAATACTCAGCTTTCCCACACCTTAATGCTTTAGAAAATGTGATGTTAGGCGGCGAATTTGTGGCCTCTCCACTACTTGGTAAAGTCTTTTCTAGTAAACGTAAAAAGCTAAAGGAAGCGGCTTTAGAAATGTTAGTGGCTGTCGGGCTAGGTGATGCAGCAACGCGTTATCCGAATGAACTCTCTGGTGGTATGCAACAACGTTTAGCGATTGCACAGGCACTGATTAAAGAGCCTCGTATTTTACTTTTAGATGAACCTTTTGGCGCACTTGACCCGGGTATTCGTAAAGATATGCACTTGTTAATCAGTGATCTTTGGAAAAAGCGAGGATTAACGGTGTTTATGATAACCCATGATCTATCTGAAGGTTTTAGTTTAGGTTCGCGAGTTTGGGTTTTAGACAAACCACGTATCGATCCACAGGAACCTGACCGTTTTGGTGCACAAATTGTGTATGACATCAGCCTTGATTCTCAACAAAAAATTCCAGCCTCTTTACAGCATTTAGTACCTGAGAATGCTCAAACTGAGACTGTCTAGGAAATAATAATGAACACAAATTTACAACAACAAAGTATTTATAAAGAACACATTCCCGGTGCTAGCCACTGGTCAATGGTGATTCCTGCGGGACATACATTAACATTAACTGATCCTGAAGGTGGCAGTAATGTTTCTATGTTGTTTTATAACCCCAATAACTTATTAGAACGTTATAATGCGCCTGATACTTTAAAATGTCAGCATACTTTTAAACTGACTAAAGGGCATTGCTTATATTCAGATATGGGGCGTATTTTCTGCTCTATTATTCATGATGATACGCAGTGGATTGATAGTGTTGGTGGTGTCGCCAATAAACAAAAAGTACAAGACAAATGGGGCGCACGTGATTACCAAACAGATCGTAATGCCTGGTTACAAAATGGTTACGACAGTCTATTAGTTGAAGTGGCTAAATACGGATTAGGCAAACGTGATTTGTCTGCTAACATTAATATTTTCAGTAAAGTGAAAACAGATGATGAAGGCGAATTAAGTTTTGTTGAAGGTCATAGTAAAGCCGGCGACCAAGTTCAATTACGCTTTGAAATGGATACCTTAGTGGTATTAACAACTTGTCCTCACCCGATGAATCCAGCCAGTGAATATCCGAACTTGCCGACTGAATTATGTTTAACTAAATCTGCGCCAATCAGTGATGATGATGAATGTCTGACCTCATGTGATGAAAATGGTCGAGGTTTTGAAAATAATCGTCGTTACCAGTGTACTCACTCTCACCATCATACTTCACCTACTCTATCGGGAGCACAATAATGATCATTGAAAGCACGTTAAAAGCAGAACAAGCAATCCGTCGTGACGTAGTGCCTGCTGGCGATTATTACATGAAAGTCGTTAAAGCTGGTGAAACCTTACGAATTTTAGATATCGAAGGTAACCAAGCTGCGGATACTTTATTTTATAACGCTAAGGATCCGAGTGAACGTTACAGCGCAATGGATACCATTCGCGAACAAGGTAATGTTTACCTTACTGCGGGTACTAAGCTGTTATCTAATGATGGCAATGTGATGTTAGAAATTACTGCTGATACCTGTGGGCGTCATGATACTTTAGGTGGTGCTTGTTCGACGGAAAGTAATACGGTGCGTTATGCGATTGAAAAAAAATGCATGCATGCCTGTCGAGATAGTTGGTTATTAGCCGTGGCTGAAAATCCACAATACGGGTTAAGTAAGCGCGACATTGCCCATAATATTAATTTCTTTATGAACGTGCCAGTTAATAGTGAAGGTGGTTTAAGTTTTGCTGATGGGATCAGTGGTGCGGGTAAATATGTAGAAATGAAAGCCGCAATGGATGTAATTGTTTTATTATCAAACTGTCCTCAACTGAATAACCCTTGTAATGCTTATAACCCAACACCTGTTGAAATGATTGTTTGGAATTAAATAAGTCATTCACAAAACACTAATGAGAAAATAGGGACGACCCTATTAACTACTCTCAGCTTTCTTTCGGGACGACCCGACCTTGTTAAGGTCTATTGTATGTTTACTAAAATATTAATTGCCAATCGTGGTGCCATTGCTTGTCGTATTATTCGCACATTATCTGCAATGGGCATTGAAAGTGTTTCTATTTATAGTCTTGCCGATGCAGATAGTCTGCATGTTGCACAGGCCGATCATGCTTATTCTTTAGGTGAAGGTGGTGCAAAACAAACCTACCTCGATATTGATAAAGTCATTGCCATCGCGAAAGAGTCTGGTGCTCAAGCGATTCATCCTGGTTATGGTTTTTTAAGTGAAAATGTTGATTTTGTAACAGCCTGTGAAGCAAACGGTTTGGTATTTTTGGGCCCAACGACAGAGCAAATGTTGCAGTTTGGTTTAAAACATCGCGCGCGTGAATTAGCAGAACAAGCGAATGTACCGCTTTTACCTGGTAGTGACCTGTTAAATAGTGTTGATGAGGCATTAGTGCTTGCTGAAGAAATTGGCTATCCAGTAATGCTAAAAAGCACCGCTGGTGGCGGTGGTATTGGTATGCAACGTTGTAATAGTGCGCAAGAGCTAAGCCAAGCCTATGATTCGGTAAAACGTTTAAGTGAAAATAACTTTAGCAATAGTGCGCTGTTTTTAGAAAAGTTTATTGTTCAAGCCCGCCACATTGAAGTACAAGTTTTTGGTGATGGTCAAGGTAATGCAATCGCATTAGGCGAGCGAGATTGTTCTGCGCAACGTCGTAATCAAAAAGTCATAGAAGAAAGTCCGGCACCAAATTTAAGTGATGAATTAAGAGAACAATTACACTCAACGGCAACACGTTTAGCTGCTATGGTAAATTACCGTAGTGCCGGTACTGTAGAGTTTGTATTTGATCAACAGGCACAACAATTTTACTTTCTAGAAGTAAATACACGCTTACAGGTTGAGCACGGTGTAACTGAAATGGTTTACAACGTGGATATCGTAAACTGGATGGTGAGTTTAGCAGCAAACACATTAGCACCTTTATCTGAACTGGAAAAAGACTTGGTTGCTCAGGGACATGCGATTCAAGTTCGCCTTTATGCTGAAGATGCAAACAAAGATTTCCAACCAAGCGCAGGATTAATTAGTCACGTAAAATGGGCAACAAAAGTTGATCAAGGTAAATTACGCATAGATCATTGGTTAGAGAGTGGCACTGAAGTTTCTCCTTTCTTTGACCCAATGTTAGCAAAAGTCATTTGTCACAGCGATACACGTGAGCAAGCATTAAATGGTTTAAAACAAGCGTTAATACAGAGTGAAGTTTATGGGATAGAAAGCAATAAAGATTACCTATATCAACTACTTAGTAATGAAGTTGTTGAAGCAGGCTTATTACTGACTCAAACATTGAATCAACTTACTTATTACCCTACCTCTATTGATGTCCTTGCTGGTGGCACGCAAACAACCATTCAAGATTATCCGGGTCGTAAGGGTTATTGGGATATTGGTGTTCCACCGTCAGGCCCAATGGACAGTGTTAGCTTTTGTCTTGCTAATACCATTCTAGGTAACAGTGAAAAAGAAGCAGGCTTAGAGATCACTGTAAGTGGTCCAACATTACGTTTTAACAGTGCGACATGTATTGTGATCACGGGTGCAACAATTCAAGCTGAATTAGATGATGTTAAAGTGCTTAACGGCCAAGTTATTGAAATAGCAGCCGGTCAAACCTTAACGCTTGGTAACATTGTTGGTGCTGGTGCACGCGCTTATCTTGCTGTGCAAGGTGGTATCCAATGTCCTGATTATCTAGGAAGTAAATCAACCTTTACGCTCGGTCAATTTGGTGGTCATGCGGGCCGTGCTATTCGTACCGGTGATGTATTACATCTTGATAGTTCGGTTGAACCTTCATTATCGACTATTGCAGTACCAAAACTGCCAGAAATTAGTGACCAATGGAATATCCGCGTTATTTATGGCCCACATGGCGCGCCTGATTTCTTCCTTCCTGAAGATATTGATGCGTTCTTTGATGCAACATGGAAAGTGCATTTCAACTCAAGCCGAACCGGTGTTCGTTTAATGGGGCCTAAACCTAAATGGGCGCGTCATGATGGTGGTGAGGCTGGCTTACATCCTTCAAATATTCATGATAATGCCTATGCGGTAGGGACAATCGACTTTACCGGTGATATGCCAGTTATCTTAGGCCCTGATGGTCCAAGTCTGGGCGGTTTTGTTTGCCCTGTCACGATTATTAAAGCTGATTTGTGGAAAGTAGGGCAGTTAAAAGCTGGTGCAACTATCCGTTTTCAAGCGGTTTCTATCGATGATGCACAGCAGTTTGAGCGTCAACAGTTAGATTTAATGGGTAAAGGCGAATATGTCGCCACTGAAATGGCAACTGAACAACCCAAAAGTGCCGTTATTAAAACCATAGAAAAAACAGCGGAGAATGAAAAAGTTGTTTATCGTGCCAGTGGTGAAGATTATTTATTGGTTGAATATGGCGAGCAAATTTTAGATGTAGCACTTCGTTTCCGTGTTCATGCGTTAATGCTTAAATTACAAAGTATGAATATTGCTGGTGTTCAAGAATTAACGCCGGGTATCCGTTCCCTACAAATCCATTACGATAATTTGCAATTACCTTTAACAGAGTTGTTAGCGCTATTAGCTGAAGCTGAAGATGAATTAGGCGATGTAAGCCAATTAACAGTGCCTTCAAGAATCGTTAATATTCCTTTGTCATGGGATGATTATGCAACACGTTTAGCAATAAAAAAATACGATGAATTAGTACGTAAAGATGCCCCTTGGTGTCCCGATAATATTGAATTTATCCGTCGTATTAATGGCCTTGACTCTGTTGAACAAGTGAAAGAAATTGTATTTAACGCAAGTTATCTGGTGATGGGCTTAGGAGATGTTTACTTAGGTGCGCCAGTAGCAACGCCACTTGATCCTCGCCATCGTTTAGTCACCACTAAATATAACCCTGCAAGAACATGGACGCCTGAAAATGCAGTGGGCATCGGTGGTGCTTACCTTTGTGTTTATGGGATGGAAGGGCCGGGTGGTTATCAGTTTGTTGGACGCACCCTACAAATGTGGAATCGATACCGTCAAACACAAGAATTTAAAAAGCCGTGGTTATTACGTTTCTTCGACCAAATTCGTTTTTACCCTGTAAGTAGTGAAGAGTTAACACAAATACGTAGCGATTTCCCGCGTGGTAATTACCCGTTAAAAATCGAAGAAACCACTTTTAGTCTTGCTGATTATCAAGCGCAACTCGTTGAAAATGAAGAATCGATTGTGAGTTTCAAAGAAACGCAGCAAAAATCATTTGAAGCTGAACGCCAACGCTGGCAGGAAACGGGGCAGGCTAACTTTGTGGCAAAAGAAATGACGCAAATTGAGACTGATATTGCGACGTTAACAACACAACAACGTGGCGTTGATAGTCATGTCGCCGGCAATATTTGGCAAGTATTAGTTAAACCAGGTGAAGTCGTGAAAGCAGGGCAGCCATTATTGGTGCTAGAAGCAATGAAAATGGAAATAGAAGTGGTTGCACCTGCTACAGGTAAAGTGGTGAGTATTGTTCAAAAAGAGGGCTCACAAGTTCATGCCGGACAACGTTTAATGATTTTGGAGAAGTTATAATGTCAGACTTAAAAACAACACAAGCTATGACAATCAATGAATTAAAAGCTGCTTTTATGAGTGGTGAATTAAATGTGAGTGATTTCTTATCTGCTAAATTAGCACTGGCTAAAAGTGATGAAAGCAATGTTTGGATCAGCACTATTTCTGAGTCTCAGTTACAGACAATGCTAACTAATTTACAATCTAAATCGATTAATGAATTACCTTTGTACGGCATCCCTTTTGCCGTTAAAGATAATATAGATTTGGCACTTTTACCTACGACGGCTGGGTGTGATGCATTTGAGTATCAACCTTCAGAATCATCAGCGGTAGTAAAATTATTAATGCAAGCGGGTGCTATCCCACTTGGTAAAACCAATCTTGACCAATTTGCAACAGGCTTAGTGGGTGTTCGAAGCCCTTTGGGAGCGGTCAATAATAGCTTTGATCCTGAATATATCTCAGGTGGATCAAGTTCTGGTAGTGCAGTAGCAGTAGCAACAGGGCAAGTAAGTTTTTCGTTAGGCACCGATACGGCAGGCTCTGGCCGAGTGCCGGCTGCACTTAATAATATTGTTGGCCTCAAAGCAACAAAAGGATTGTTAAGTTGTACTGGCGTAGTGCCTGCTTGTAAAAGCTTAGATTGTGTCACTCTATTTGCCAATACGGCAGCCGAATTAAATCAGTTGCTAGAAGTCGTCGCGCAACATGACAATAGTGATTGTTACTCTCGTGCTAATAGTGACCTCAACGGTGTTAGCGCTTATCAAAGCAATAAAGGATTTTCAGGGGTAAAAATCGGGTTGCCAGCCAAAGAGCAGCTAAGTTTTTTTGGTGATTCTGAAGCACAAACAATTTTCGAACAGAGTATTAATCATCTAAAAGCATCGGGTGCTGAAATAATAGAGATTAATTTCCAACCCTTTTTAGATGCCGCTAAATTACTCTACGAGGGCCCTTGGGTTGCTGAGCGTTATGCCGCCATCGAAGAGTTCTTTTGCAAAGACCCTAAACAGTGTTTACCTGTCATAGAAACTATCATTGGTGGTGCGACTGAGCATTCAGCGGTAAGTGCATTTAAAGCTATGTATAAACTACAAGCATTTAAAATACAATGTGATGCTATTTTACAGCAAGTCGATTGCATTATGACACCCACTGCAGGCACAACCTATAAAATCGCAGAGGTTGAAGAGAATCCGATTCAACTTAATTCCAATTTAGGTTATTACACTAACTTTATGAATCTCTTGGATTATGCTGCTATTGCGGTACCCGCAGGGTTTGTTTCTTGTGGTTTACCCTTTGGTATCACGCTATTTGGTCCAGCCTTTAGTGACCGTTTATTATTGAGCTTAGCGAATAAATGGCAACAGATGACAACGCTATCTTTAGGCGCAAAAAATCAACTATTACCGACTGCTCAAACTGAAGCACTTTTAACATTGTCGGTTGAAAGTGAAGATAAAGTTGATATTGCAGTATGTGGTGCACACCTGAGTGGATTTCCACTTAATCATCAACTCACTGAACGTGGTGGTGTATTAGTGAAAAGCTGTTCGACCTCTGCCGATTACCGTTTTTATGCTCTGGCTGGTGGCCCTCCATTCCGCCCTGGCCTTATACGTGTTGATGATGATACAGGTAGTGCCATTGAAGTAGAAGTATGGCGTCTACCAGTATCGACTGTTGGTAGTTTTTTACAAGACATCGGGCAACCACTTGGGCTTGGTAAAGTGCAGTTAGATGATGGAAATTGGGTTACTAGCTTTATTTGTGAAGGTTATGCGATTAAAACTGCAGAAGATATTACTAGCTTTGGTAGCTGGCGCGCTTATATAAAAGCGAAGTAATATTGATTCAAAAGGCATCGACAAAAGAATTTTTTATCGATGCCTTTTAATATGTTTAATTGTTGTTAAGTTAATTTGAAGATATTTTAGAGCTAAATTAATATAGTGAGTTAGTAAACTAGCTCACTTATCCATGATTGAGTTAGTGGCTTAGAAACGTTTTAGCTCGTTCTGTTTGTGGATTATCAAAAAAGCTTTGAGGTTCAGACATCTCTACTATCCTACCTTTATCAAAGAAAATCACTTTACTAGCAACATCACGAGCAAATTTCATCTCATGCGTTACCACTATCATTGTTCTTCCTTCTGCAGCGAGTGCATTCATAACATTAAGAACTTCAGTGACCATCTCTGGATCTAATGCACTTGTTGGTTCATCAAAAAGGAGTACCTCAGGATTCATGGCAAGAGCACGTGCAATACCAACTCGTTGCTGTTGTCCTCCTGAAAGTGTGTGTGGAAAAACATCTAGCTTTTCACTGAGACCAACCTTTGCAAGTAACACTCGAGCTTCCGCTTCTACTTCACTATGTGGTCGTTTTTGAACATTGATAGGAGAAACACATACGTTTTCCAATACCGTTAAATGTGGCCATAAATTTGAATGTTGGAAGACCATAGTCATGCGAGCTCGTTGCTCTGATAATTCTTTGTCGTTCAGCTTTTTGAAGGTGCCTTGATCAAGTTTTTGTACGCCGATATATTCACCATTTAGTAAAATATTGCCACTAGAGGGCTCTTCTAACCAATTGATTGAACGTAAAAGAGTAGATTTACCTGAACCACTAGGACCTATGATACAAATCACTTCCCCTTTGTTGATATCTAGGCTTACATCGCGTAATACTTCTAATCCATTATAGTCTTTGCAGACTTTACGCAGTGAAAGTGTAACTGGAACCGTTGATTGATCTATCTTTACTATATTCATATTAGCTCTCTTGATTAACAACGTCTTTTATCTGCCAGTAGAGTTACTCGATTAACACCAATCTCTACAATATGGCAAAGTACCCAGTAGATGGCTAAAGCCAATACAAATGGTGCAAAAGGTTTGAAGTAGTTTGTATTTATAAAGTTGGCCGCAAAGGTGATATCTTGCACGGTAATAATAGTTAAAAATGCAGTATCTTTTATCATCACTATAAATTGACTACCAATAAGTGGTGCTGAGTTTAAAAAGATTTGAGGAAAAATAATATTCTTTAGAAGCGTAAATTTAGTCATGCCAAAAGCTCGACCGGTTTCAATTTGCTCATTTGCTAAATTACTCCAACTTGAACGAAATATTTCACCTAAATACGCGGTGTTATATATAGTTAAGGCAAACAATCCTGCCCACCACGCTGGTAATCGTAATCCTAGTTGCGGTAATCCATAGTAAAAAATATAAGCAAGTAGAAGAAAGGGAATACTACGAGCAATATCAACTATAAAAAGAGTAAAATTTTGTAAACTCTTGACTCCTGATTTCATTGTAATTGCCAGCAATACCCCACCTATTAATGATAACAACCCTGCAATGATAACTAATAGAACGGTATCAATGGTGCCACTAATAAACAGTTCGCGTTCTTTCCATAATATTGATAAAGAATCATTCATGCTTTCAACCCATATTGTGATGCAATTCGTCTTTCAATGATGCGTTGCCCACGTACAAAAACTAATAATATTGCGATATAAATAGCCGTTGCCACTAAAAACGGAGGTAAGGGTTCATAGGTGCTTGCACCGACTCGACTTGCTGATCTAGTAATCTCGACGATGCCGATAACGGCTACAGCGGGTGTTTGTTTTATAAGAATAGTCATGTCATTAACAAGATTAGACACACTTCTGCGCCAAACTTGAGGAAAGACAATCTTTGTAAAAACCATTCGTTTTGTCATACCCATAGCTTTAGCGGATTCAATTTGTGATTTTGGTGTACTCATCAATGCAGTGCGCCAAATTTCGGAATTGAAAGCTGCAATATTTAACGAAAGGGCTATGATGCTAGCAACGATTGGACTTATTTCTATATTCAATAATGCAGGGGCATAGAAGATAAATAAAATAAAGGTGACAAGCGGTGCAGAGCGAATGATGCTAACGTAACAAACTATTAACTGAGATAAAATGGGAACCTTGCCCCATCTTATTAAAGCCAGTGCTAGCCCAAGAGATATGCCAATGATTATTCCTGTGATAGAAAAAAGCATGGTAACACCAGCCCCTTTTAAAATACTTAGCACATCTATATAGGACATATTTGTATTCCTTATTGAGGCGTTACATATAATGGCATATTCTCGAAGCTTTTCTTGATCCATTTTTCTTGAAGTGCTTTAAATTCGCCTGTCGCACGTTTTTGTGCAAGGAATGAGTTAACGTATGCCCAAAGTTCAGCGTTACCTTTTGCAACTGCCCATGCGGCATAAGCTGATTTACCAACTGCTTGACCCACTGCAAAACGAGTTGAATGTTCGTTGGCAAGTGTTGCAAGGTTAACGACACCATTAACAACGTAATCAACCCGGCCAATAGCAAGATCTTGATATGCTTCTGGATAAGATGTGTATTGAATAACCTGGCCTACCTTACCGCCGCTAGCCTCAAGCGTTGCTTGTAGATCTTTTGTTACGGCTCCGAACGCAGCACCACCAGATTGAACGCCTGCAACTTTACCCGATAAATCCATAATAGAATTAATACTATTGTCATCTGCACGCTTTACATAAAACTGTGTTGCTTCGGTTATTGGCATTAGAAACTCTAATTTGTCATTGCGTTCTTTAGTGATGCTAACAGCCGTAAGTGCCATATCATATTTACCAGTTTCAACACCTGCTAAAATACCTGTCCATGGAACAATTTGTTGTCGAATCTCAAAAGGTGCATACTTCTTTAGTAACGATAATAGGTCATGATCGAGTCCTTTAGCCATACCATCCTGTACATACTCAAAAGGAGGGTAGTTATCTTCAGTAGCTACTGTCATATATCCACGTTCTTTAATCTCTGCGAGTGTAGCAGCATAAAGTGTTGTTGAAATAACCATTGATGCAAAAGAAGCACTTGCAATGGTTTTAATAACCGTTTTAATATTTGTTACTTTGTTTGTTTTTTTAAACATAATGATTTCCTCATGGCTTATTGTCATTTATCAGCTAGTTTTCGTTGAAATAGTTTCTTGATAGCTAAATACCAACCACAGTTAACCAATAACTAGTGATGCTGCATAGTGCTTATTTTGCATTGATGCGATGCATTTTTTGCATCTAGGTAAGGGGCTTAAATGATCATAGTGAGTGATTATCTTTTTATTAATAATATTTATTGCTCGTAGAAGTTTCAGAATTGAAATCTATCTATGTTAATTTTTTGAGGAATAAGCATTGGTAAATAAAGTGTATTAAACCAACAGGTAAGTTTTATTTATAAGTGATATTGACCTAAGGTAAGGCGTATTGTTTTTATTTATAGGATAGCTTTTTATTGAGATAGCGTTTGTATTAATTGTTCTGCAAAACGAGCAGCGGCTGTAGGTAAGGCGCGACTTTTTTTCTGAATTAAGTACAAACTTCCTGCTGCCATATCTGCTTTAGATAAAGGAATCGCAATTAAACCTATCTCATTTAATATGTTAGGTAATCCAATTTCAATTTGGAAAGTAATGCTCCCTTCATTAATGACATGATTACGAAGAAATTCAAAACTATCAGATTCAACAGCGGGGGAAAGATCTAATCTTGACCAATTCGCCTTAAAATCTAAAATCTTACGAACACCATATTCACTAGTAGGTAGCCCTAATGGATAGTTAGCGCACTCACTGAGTTTTAACTCTTTTTTTTCTGCTAACGCATGATCGATTGGCATGATTGCATAGAGTTGTTGTTCTTTACATATCAATACCTGCAATTCATTCATATGCACAGGCTCAAATACTATCGCTAAGTCAACGCTATTATCTAAAAGGGTTTCTTCTGCTGCTTTACGATCTCTTAAATAAAGACTAAAAGTGACCGCTGGATGTTGATGACGAAATCGAGCAATTTGCTGAGGAAAAAACGAAGTGAGCAAAGCTTGGCTACATGCGATGTTTATATGACCACGTCGAATACCACTAAGATCTGATATTTGACTTTTTACACGATCAAGATCTGCCTGCTGTTTTTGTACGTGGTGTAAAAATAGCTCACCTGCTGCGGAGAGCCTAACACCAGTCGCTTGTCGTTCAAATAGCTTTTCATCTAATTCAGATTCCATCGCTAAAATGCGTCTATTCAGCGCGGTGGATGTGATTGATAACTTATCAGCTGCTTTGCGTATTGAACCTGTTTTAGCAACAACCTGAAAATAGTGAAAGTCTATAAACTGCTTCATGTATCAATCCATCCATTATAAAAAATCAATCTAACTATATTATAAAATACCTGCTATGTGCAATATTTGCATCGCTACAATGCAAAAGTAACAGCATACAGTGTCACTGTTAACTGGTTTACTACATCTATTGTTAACGACAGGAGAAATTATGTTAGCCAACCTTCCCTTTACTATCGACGGCCTACACAAGGCATATCTTTCTGGATTGAAGCCTAATGAAGTCATTACTGAATCGTTAGCTCGTATATCCAACACTAACGATGACGGTATTTATTTATATATGGCAAGTAGTTCACAGCTATCTAAAGCCATCGAAGAGCTTGGGCCTTTGGATCTTGATTTAAAACCTCTTTGGGGTGTCCCATTTGCAGTAAAAGACAATATTGACGTTGAAGGAATGCCGACAACAGCGGGTTGTGAAGAATATAAATATATCGCAAAAAAAGATGCTCAGGTTATTTCTTTGTTAAAAAATGCAGGCGCAATTGTTATTGGTAAAACAAATTTAGACCAATTTGCAACAGGATTAGTCGGGTTAAGAACTCCTTATTCCGCGCCTAAAAATGCGATCAATCCTGAACTCGTTCCTGGAGGTTCGAGTTCAGGTTCAGCAGTGACTACTTCACATCATCATGTTTGTTTTTCATTGGGCACAGATACCGCTGGTTCAGGACGCGTTCCTGCCGCACTTAATAACATTGTTGGCCTTAAACCAACGCTAGGCAGTATTTCTTCACAGGGCGTGGTGCCTGCATGTCGTTCACTGGATACAGTTTCTATTTTTGCATTAACGGTTGAAGATGCTTCACAAGTTTATGCTCAGTGTCGTCAATACGATGAGAACGATGCTTTTTCAGTACCTTACACTGGCCCAGAAAAGCAAGAATTTCCAACTCACTTCAGTATTGCCATTCCTGATTTAAATAGTTTGATAATAGATGAACCCGAACAAAAAGAAGCTTTTCAACAAGCACTTGAGTATTGGAGAAGTAAAGGCGCTAAATTGGTTGAAATAGATTTCAAACCTTTTTATGAAGTAGCAAAACTATTATATGAAGGACCTTGGGTTGCAGAACGGTTAGCTGCATTGACCCCATTTATTGATCAACAACCGCAAGCACTGCACCCTATTACGCATAAGATAATCACTTCAGCACATCAATTTTCTGCTTTAGATACATTTAATGCGTTTTATCGCTTACAAGCTCTGCGTAAAGAAACCAATGCTATTTTAAAAGATATAGATGTTATGTGTGTCCCTACTATACCAGGGATGGTTTATACCAAAGATATTGAATTAGACCCTATCGGCCCTAACAGTCGTCTCGGAACCTACACGAATTTTGTAAATTTATTGGATTTATGTGCGATGGCCGTTCCTGGGAAGCTACGTAATGATGGATTACCTTCCAGTATTACCTTAATTGCTAAGGGCCATTGTGATGCATTAATACACACTCTAGCTGCTGATTATCATACAGAGCAATGCGCTTATTTAGGGGCATCAAAACATTCAGTTGAGCTTTCAACGACAGACTTAAACCAAACAATATAAAAGACATGCTTTGTGAACATGAAAGTGGAATAGCCGTTTTTGATTAGCCAATTTGCTGGAAGGAGGAAATTTATTCTTTCAGATAACTATTAACTTTAATTTTTTACATCTAAGGAGGGATTATGATAAATAATCTAAAAAGCAAAATAAAATTACCTACTAAAGCAAGCTTATATGCTTTGCTTGCAGTTTCAACCCTGGGTTCTGTTATGCCAAGTGCGCAAGCTGTTTCACGTCAAGATACATTAGTTGTTGTTTCAGGTGGAAGTATTAACAGTTTAGATCTCCATCGAACGGGAACAAACCGACCAAGCTATCAGGTGGCGATTAATATGTATGACCGCCTTGTGACTTTTGGTATTAAAGATACGGGTGATGGAAATCTTAAATATGATTCAGAAACAATTAAACCAGAACTTGCAGCGAGCTGGGAAATCTCAGATGACGGATTAACCTATTTATTTCATATTCGTAAAGATGCCACTTTTTGGGATGGTTCTGACATCACAGCAACAGATGTAAAATGGTCTTTTGATCGAGCTGTGAGTCTAGGTGGTTTTCCAACGGTACAAATGAAAGCGGGTGGCCTTGTTTCTCCAGATCAATTCTCTGTAGTAGATGAAGATACGTTTAAAATAACCATGCCAAAAGCAAATAAATTAACACTACCTGATTTAGCGGTTCCTATTCCGATCATCATTAACTCAGATGTTGCACTTGCGCATGCAACCAAAGAAGATCCATGGGCTACTGAATACCTGCATAAAACACCTGCAGGTGGTGGTGCTTATATGTTAGAAAGATGGAATCCTGGTCAGCAGTTAGTTTATAAGCGTTTCGATAAATGGAAAAATGGTGATTTACCGAAAATGCAGCGTGTTATTGTGCGAGAAGTACCGAGTTCTGCAACCCGTCGTGCATTAATTGAGCGTGGAGATGCAGATGTTGCATTAAGCCTTCCAGCAAAAGATGTTAAAGAGCTACAAGCGAATAAAGACTTAAAAGTATCTAGTTCTACAATAGACAACACAATCCATGCGATTGGTCTTAATATGAAGTTTGAACCTTTTACTAACAAGAAGGTTCGCCAAGCGATTGCCTATGCAATACCTTACCAGCAAATTTTTGATGTTGCTGCTTATGGTATGGGGGAACCTCTGTGGGGGCGTAAAACAGAGAAAGCAACGAGTCCTATTTGGCCTCAAGCTTTTCCTTATTCAACCGATTTAGTTAAAGCAAAAGCATTACTTGCTGAAGCAGGTTATCCAGATGGCTTTACGGTACCGATTTCAATTAATTTAGGCTTTTCGCAATGGACGGAACCAACAGCATTGCTTATTCAAGAAAACTTAAAAGCGATTGGTATTGAATCACCGGTTAATAAAATACCTGGTGCAAGCTGGCGTACAAAAGCATTAGTTGAGAAAGGTTTAGAATTACACCTTAAAAACTTTGGCGGTTGGTTGAATTACCCTGATTATTATTTTTTCTGGGCTTACATCAAAGGGCACTTATTTAACTCAATGAATTATGACAATGCTGAAATTAAAAGCTTAGTTGATAGCACATTAAACATGCCCATTGATGATAAACAATATACGCCAAATATTTTACGCATGGTAGATATTGCAACCGATGAGGTTCCAATGATTCCATTATGGCAACCTTCGTTAGATGTAGTAATGCGTAAAGATGTAAGTGGTTATGTGAATTGGTTTCATCGCCAATTAGATATTAGAGCATTTACTAAGGAGTAAGAGTTTCTATGATCTATGACAAAGTGACTTTGATTTTCAAACGTCTGATGTTAGCGATCCCAACACTATTGGGGGTGCTTGTCATCTCCTTTAGCTTAACTCGTGCACTTCCTGGTGATCCTGCCGTTTATTTTGCAGGGGCAATGGCGGATGAGGCTTCTATACAGCAAGTGCGTGAGAAACTGGGACTTGATCGAACACTAATGTATCAATTTATAACTTATTGCCAAAACATTACCCAAGGAGAATTTGGTCAAAGCCTAAGTACAGGGCAGAGTGTCAGTGATGAACTTAAAACGCGTCTTCCTGCTTCTTTAGAATTAACATTATTTGGTTTGTTTCTTGCCCTTATAACATCAATACCATTGGGTATTTTATCGGCATTAAAACCTAATACCTGGATAGATCATCTATGTCGAATATTAGTAACAGCAGGCGCATCAACTCCGATTTTTTTTAGTGGGTTATTTTTAATGTTTGTTTTTTATTACATCTTAGGGTGGGCTCCTTCGCCAATAGGAAGATTAGATTTTATCTATTTAGCGCCTCCACATGTGACTGGATTTTTTACGATTGACTCTTTACTCGCATCAGATTATGAAACCTTTTTTGCCGCTCTTTCACAATTAATATTACCGGCGGTTACGTTAGCATTGTGTGCACTAGCGCCGATTGCCAGAATGACACGATCTTCGATGATTACTGCGCTAGGTAGTGAATATGTAAAAGCAGCCAAAGCCAATGGAATTAAGTCTTCAGTACGCATTTATGTTTATGCATTACAGAATGCTTCATTACCACTTTTAACCGTAATAGGACTTGTATTTGGCTTCTTACTTGGGGGGAATGTCTTAGTCGAAAAAGTATATTCATGGCCTGGCGTAGGCTCATTTGCCATTGATGCACTGGTTGCATCTGACTATGCGGCTATTCAAGGGTTTGTATTAATTATGGCCGTATTATTCGTTACTTTAAATTTAATTATCGACATTCTATATACGCTATTTGATCCAAGGATGGGACGTAATGAATAATATAACTATCGAGAAAGAAAGTTTATTACAAAGGTTATGGTTTTTAGCGCGAAAAAATCCGCTTTCTCTTATTTCATTAGGGTTATTTGGTTTCTACGTTTTTATCGCTATCACTGCTGATTACTGGGTGCCTTTTGACCCACTTAAAAGTAACACGGCAATTGCTTTAGAGGCGCCAAATATCTCTCATTGGTTTGGCACTGATCACTTAGGCAGAGATGTCTTTTCACGTGTAATGGTAGCAACGCGTTTAGATTTAGGTATTGCTTTTACGGCCGTTGCAATCAGTTTTGTCATTGGGACTGCATTAGGTAGTATGGCGGCTTACTTTGGTGGTTGGTATGAACGTATCATCTGCCGTGTGGGTGACATAGTCTTAGCTTTTCCTTTGTTTGTTTTGGCGATGGGCATTGTTGCCGTAATGGGAAACTCTCTGATTAATGTGATTTATGCAACTGCGATTATTAATATTCCTTTCTACATTCGTATTGCAAGAGCAGAAGTAAGTTTACAGCGTGATCGTCAATATGTTCAGGCTGCTCTATTGTCTGGTAATAGCCATATGAGAACATTGCTTTACCATATTTTCCCTAATTGTCTGCCTAATTTAGTGGTGCAAATTTCAACAAACATGGGGTGGGCAATTCTTAATGCAGCAGGGTTATCATTTATTGGTTTAGGTGTTCGTCCTCCTGCCGCTGAATGGGGGATTCTAGTCGCAGAAGGCGCAGACTATATTATTTCTGGTCAGTGGTGGTTAGTTCTTTTCCCTGGATTTATTCTTATGCTAGCGGTATTCAGTTTTAATCTATTAGGTGACACATTGCGTGACTTAGTAGATCCTCAAAAAAGGACTTAATAATGGAAACAAATAAAAATCCTTTACTCACAATAAGTCATTTAGCTATCGACTTTGACACTCGATCTGGCGTTGTAAGAGCTGTGGAAGATGTGAGTTTCACTTTAAATAAGGGTGAAATATTAGCGCTAGTTGGAGAAAGTGGTAGTGGTAAATCAGTCACTGCTTACAGTATTCTCAACCTACTTGATACAAATGGTCGATTAGCAGAAGGAGAAATTAATTATCATGGTATGTCTTTGCATGATGCTGATAAGCAGATGTTAAGTGATGTAAGAGGTCGAGAAATAGCAATGATATTTCAAAACCCAATGTCGACATTAAACCCTATCCGCAAAGTAGGTGAGCATCTTCGGGACATGTTACGTACTCATGGTTATCCCTCTTGGTCGACAATAAATGAAGAGATAAAAAAGTTATTACACCAAGTTGAAATTTATGATGTCGATCGAGTTAAAAATGCTTATCCCTTTGAGCTAAGTGGTGGCATGTGCCAACGTATTATGATTGCACTGGCACTCGCTTGTAAATCAAGGGTTTTAATTGCAGATGAACCAACAACGGGGTTAGATGTAACCACTCAAAAGTCGATCATGGATCTCATTAATAACCTTGTAAAAAAAGAGGGTTTAGCTGTTATTTTGATCACGCATGATCTTAGTCTTGCTTCTCAATACTGCGATAAATTTGTAGTGATGGAAAAAGGACGAGTAGTAGAGCAAAATACACGTGATAAATTCTTCAGTGAATCGACACACCCATATACGCAAAAACTATTGTTAGCCACACCAGCCAGAAGTCAATCTGTTGCTAGCTTAACGACAGAACCTCCTTCTTATTTAAAGTTACCTGAACCTATTATTTCTACGCAGCCGTTAATTTCGATCACAGGGCTACGCAAGGTTTATGGAGAAAAAAAGAAATCATGGTTTCCATTTAAAAAGACAGAAACCAAACCTTTTATTGCCGTTTCCGACAGTAACTTTGAAATATTCCCTGGCGAATGTGTGGGGCTAGTAGGAGGATCTGGTTGCGGGAAGTCGACCACAACACGTATGTTAACACGACTAGAAGATCCCTCTGAAGGTAAAATTATATTCGATGGTGTTGATATTACAGAGATATCTAATTCTGACTTTATAAGGCACCCGCTTAGAAAAGAAATACAAATGGTATTTCAAGACCCTACAGGATCGTTAAATCCACGCCATTCTGTTTTTGATTTAATTGCAGAACCTTTATTAAGATTAGGCCCTCAAATTAATAAACAGGATTTGAAGGTTAAGGTACGTAGTTTAGCGGAACAAGTTGGTTTGCCTTTATCATTGATTGATCGTTTGCCTCATCAATTGAGCGGAGGACAAAAGGCAAGAGTTGGCATTGCTCGGGCGATTGCTCTTGAACCGAAATTATTAATTCTAGATGAACCGACTTCTGCATTAGACGTTTCTGTACAAGCAACAGTCCTTCAATTATTAGAAAAATTGCGTCGTAAATTAGGGCTAAGTTATTTATTTGTAAGCCATGATTTACATGTCGTTAAAATGTTAAGCCAAAGAATATTAGTGATGCAGGAAGGAAAAATAATTGAACAAGGGCCTACTGATCTTGTGATGAATTC